>OWHY01000740.1_pt1 | contig 16514 bp, 10 predicted proteins | sample 1732971 | NCBI WGS metagenome assembly OWHY01 (sample SAMN05065775, study PRJEB22554) | human gut metagenome | biome: ENVO:2100002; feature: ENVO:00000062; material: ENVO:00002003 | host: Homo sapiens | place: USA
TTTTCAAGCAGAAGACGGCATACGAGAGGTAGCTCCGTCTCGTACTGGTAACGCTGCGGAGGGGTGAGAAGCCCCATCTCCTTCAGCACGTCGTTGAACAGTTTGGCACCGCCTGTGTTCAGCGACATGGACGAGTCGGAATAATCACTCTTCAGACAGATCAGGTTCATGGCGATGCCACCGGGACGGACGGGATATTTCTTTTCCGCCTGCTCCTTGCCGCCAACGGTGAAGCTAAGGTTCGTGCCGCCCTTGCTGATATAGATACGGATGTTCTTGCTCGGATATTTCGTGGAACTGGTACCCTGAATACGGATATAACAGTCACGAAGCACGAAGTCGTATTCGGATCCGAAAGGGGAGTAATAGAAGATATCCGCCGAAAAGTCCGTCTTCTTGTTGTTCTCGGCATACACGTCATCGAGCTTGTTCTGGCGCACGATACGCAGCACCCCCTTGCCCTTGGCACGCAGCTTGTCCATATCCACAGTGTCGGTATCACCCAGGATATCGTTCTCCTCATACAGCGCGATCATCTCCTCACCGTCCGCACTGTCCACCATCCGGTTCTCCAGTTCCTCGTCGTCACTCAACCGGCGGGTATAGATACGCACGCTCTTTACCTCCACGTCCGCCCCGGCGCTGTCAATGGTGATATATTTCGGATTGTCCTGGCGGAAGCTGAAGGCGTTGTCGTAGATGTCGGCACCGGTACGGTTGCCGTCCACATAAAGCTCCATCAGACGGCTCTCATTGCGGGTACCCACCATGAGGGCCACCTTGATCCACCGGTCTTCCACATAATTCGTGCCCAGCTTGATCTCACGCTCCACCAGCTCGTCGTCCTCGTTGGTATAGGACACTTTCTCACCGGTCTTGAAACTCGTTTCCGAAGGGGTGATATAAAGCCCCTTGCCACTGTCGAGACAGTCCACAACTGCGGTATCGCTGTCAGTGGGATTGCTTACCCGGAGGGTCAGTTCAATGGTCAGCCCCGTACTTTTCACATCGGTGGCAAAGGGCCGGTAGCCGATGACGGCTTTCGCACCGTTGGTCAGCTTCAGCGCCTCACCCGTCCAGCCGTTGCTGCTCCAGTCAAAACCCTCGAACGTGGTCTCCACGCCGTTCGACTCCCATGTTCCGGGGTTACTCTCCCCGTTGCTGCGGCCCGCCGCGTCAAGCTTGACCGCCAGGCCGTAGGTGGCCTCGCTGATATCGATACCGCTCTCACCCACGTCGATGCGCAAAGTGTACCCGGTCGGACCGGCTTTCAGGACAAGCGTCTGCGTGCCTTCCTCGGTAAACCGGTTACTGTAGGTCATCATGCTGCGGGGAGCGCTCACGGTACTGCTCTTGACGCCGTTTTTCCAGAACTCCACTTCAGCGGGCACACGGTCGGGATCATAGGCCACCCAGTCGAAAGTGAGCTTCTCGTAGCGGCCGGCTTCAAGGACCGGCTCCAGATGCTCGTCCCGTCCGAGGACATGCCCGTCGGCATGAATGAGCTTCAAACCGATGAAGGGCGCGCCGGTTCCGGCCTTCAGCAGGTCGATATGGATGCTCTCGCTTTTCAGCGTGAGGTCGTCAGTTTCCATCTCGGCCACCAGCTGGGCGGTATGCCGCCCCACGGACAGGCCGGTCATGGAAACCTCGAAACTGCCGTTCGTCGTGCCGCTGCGGGTGACCGTATGCGCGTTCTGCTGTACACCGTCCACGTACAGGCTGACGGTTTTCGTGCCGGTACCGCTCACGGCGTAGGGTATACTCGCGGAATCATAGGTACCGTAACCGCCGTTCTGGATGGTGGCCGCCAGGTTGTAACCGCAGGAAAGGGACAGGGTGACGCTCTTCACGCTCACGTACGCCTGCTTCTTCTGCGCCTTGCCCGTGGTGGGATCGGTAGTCTCGGCAATGACGTAGATATCGCTCGTGCCCACCAGCAGGTATTTGGTCAGGTCAAGGGTATAGGTACCCTTGCTCACTTCCTTCAGCGAGGAGGAATAAGTGGTGGTCGTCCCGCGCTTCACCTGGATGGTGACGGTCGCTTTCTGTCCGGTACTGCTACCCTTGTCATCACCGCCGGCAACCTGGTGGTCATAGGTATAGGTAAGTTTCACCGCTCCGCCTTCCTTCACGGTTTTCTTGTCGGTCTCGGCAAGCAGCACGATCTTGGTGGTGGAGGACTCACCGCCGCCACCGCTGCCGGCCGGGATGTCAACGCTCGCGATCTCCGCCCCGCTCTTGTTGGTCAGCGCAAGGCGGACACTGCTCTCGTCGTCGCTCACTTCCGCGCTCATGCCGAACACGGTACCGGCTTCCACCTCCTGGAATTTGGCGGCGACGGTCTTGTTCTGGACGGGATTGGTACTGTCGGCATCCAGGCTCTCGTCCACTTCCAGCTTGTCGATGGTCAGATCCACGTTGCCCTCGCTGTCGGGAACTTTCTTCTCGCCGTTCACCGTCAGGCTCTTCATCGTTCCGGCACCGCCGAAGTCCTCCCAGCTCGCCTCCTGCTCCCAGCTCGACAGACTTGTCCCCACGAACTGTTTGGTCTCCCATTTGCCCTGCGAGACTTCATAGGTGATGCAACGGCCCTTGTAACGGTATTTCTCATCCACGGCACCGATCGCGGAGGAAAGGACATAATAACCGCTCTCCAAAGGGACTTCCGCCGTCACATTATACGTGTTACCGCCACCGCCCGTACCACCGGGAATATCAACGGAGGCAATCTCCGTCCCGGTCTTCCCCAGCAGGGTGAGTTTCACCGTGTCGTTCTCCTCATCAGGGACGGCCGTCATGCCACCGACCAAACCGTCGTTCACACCGGCGGCGGCATCCTCCGCCTGTTTCGCAGCCGCGGATGCCGCTGCCGCGGCGGAATTTGCAGTTTCAGCAGCCTGATTGGCGGTACCGGCCGCATCAGACGCCATACCCGCAGCTTTATTCGCCAAAGCCGCAGCATTATCCGCTTTCGTGGCAGACGCATTCGCCGTGGCAGCGGCATCATCGGCCGGTTTACGCAAAAGGGTGAGCGGAGCACTCACCAGCTCACTGCCGCGAAGGGCGGGGAGACTTTTGATATTGTCAAGGGAGCTGACCTCCACAAGTTCATCAACGCTCTGGCTCTCGGCCTTGATAGCGTTCAGGATGTCGTTCTTAAGTTCCGTTTTCTCCGATTCTGTAAGTGCCATAAGTTATTCCTCCTTTTTTATTGTTGTCAGTCATTGTAATAATGGTATGAAAGCGCGCTGAAGCCAAGGATGCACCAGCCGCACTTGTTCAGGCTGTTAATGATGGCGGGCTCCTCCCAATCCTCGCCCGTGTAGAGCAGGAGGAAACGGTTCACGGAGGTGACGTACAGCCAGTTCCTCTCCGGGTTCTCCGGAGCGGAAGAAAGCTCTCCCTTCCACGTGATGCGGAGATCATCGGAAGCGCCGCCGTAAACGGGGAACTCCACCCACGCGCCGTACCAGTAAAGGTAGTTGCGGTTCCTTTTCGTGTCGTAGTAAAGCCATCCGCTCGAGGGGGAAGCGGGGGGACCGGCCGACGCTCCCCGCCACGAAACCAGGTCCGCAAGGATTCTCCCGTTCAGCTCGGGGGTACCGACCAGCTCGATGATCCCGCTGATCCAGTCGATCCTGTAGGGGTCGGAATAGGAAAGCAGCGAATCACTGCTAAGGTTCACGTTGGAACCGCGGAGCAGCGTGCCGTCGTCCACACGGACGGAGCTGTAGCGGATAGAGCCCACCGTACGCGTATAGGGAGGGTGGCAGCCGTTGTAAAGGGTTACGCGCGAGCCGATATAACGCACGTCGTTCGGAAGGATGATGTCCGCACCGTTCGACGAACCGGCCATGTCCACCTTCAGGCTCAGCTCACGGCCGATCAGGTAGCCGGCCTCGCCGCGGCCCGAGCAGGAGGTCAGGACGGCGTCGCTCGACTCCACAAGGTGGAAGTTCGTGCGGATATGCCCGGAGAACGTGCCCGCGTTCGCCTCGATGCTCCCGTCCTCCAGGATCTTGAAATTATCGTTGGCCGTCACGAGGCCCTCCAGCTTGACGCGGTCACCGGTCAGCTTCACCACGCTGATCTTGTTGCCGTCAGCGTCCGTCCCGTCCACACTCACGCCGATAAGCGCCAGTTTCCCGTCCGCGTCCTGGGCGTAGATGCCCGCGCCTTCAGGCTTCACCACAAGCCCCGTCTCTTCCAGCATATTCTCGTCACGGTCAAAGACGGCGGCCGTTATCTTCACCAGACGCTCCGACTGCTCGAAAAGCGTCCGGTAGCGGTGTGCAAGGCTCTCCACCTTGTCAGTGGACAGCACGAGCATATACAGGTAGATGTCACCGGTAAAGGACAGTTTGAAATCACCGGTACCGTTCCAGAGGCCGCTACAGGTGTACTGCACGTAACCATCAGTTGCAGACAGTTCCTCCTCCACCTCCAGGCTGTTGAAGTTCGCGAAACCCGTCTTGTCAACGTCCAGGAACTGGACTCTTAGAGTCCCTTTGGTTGCGCAGCGGTAGAAGAAGGAAAGGTACACCGGCACGGCCTCCTTCTCCCCGTCACCGTTCACAGGCATGGAGGGGATGCTTTTCAAATTCGCCCGTTTCTGGAGGATGTACTTGTTACGGATGTGCACCACCGTCCGCCCGTCATCCACCGTCACGCTCGCCCCGTCGCCCTTTCTGGTCAGTACGTTGTTGTTCGCCCAGATCCATTTGTTACCTGCCAGGAAGAACACCGTCTCGTTCTCCGTGTTCCATTTCTCCAGCCCGTCATCGAAGGCGGGGTTGTTCAGGTAGCCCTTCTCCGTGGCGAAGTCGTTCCTTAGGGCGGTCACCGCGCTGGTGATGCGCCCCTCCACGATCTCGAACTTGGTCTTGATGTCCTCACCGGTCACCAGAAGGAAAGTCCCGCGCAGGTAGGCGTTGTCGCTGTAAAGGCCGTTGCCGTGCGGCTGGTTGTCAGCCGGGAACCAGTCATCGCTGATGCCGTCCAGGTTGCCCAGGCGCGCACGAAGGCAGCCGGTGAAGTTCTTCGCCTTCACCCCGTCCATCACGTCCACGCGGGGCTGACCGTCCTCGGTGGCGGAGATCAGGATCAGGTTCTGACGCAGCGGGTTCTCCGTGTTGCCCATCAGCACGCACTCGTCACCGGCCTCCGGAAGGGAACCTGAAAATTCATCCTCACTTACGAGAATGGAGTCACCCTCCACGCCGGCCACCTCCACCCAGTACCCTTTCAGGTTCCCGCCGCTGAACGTGGCGCAGCGCATCAGGTCATGGGCCTGGAAACTGTTGTCCTGCTCGAAAGTGATCCTCCAGTAACCGTCCTCAAGTACGGCGGTCTTTATTTTCCCGTTGGCGGCGCTGACGCACAGCTGGCCGCCAACGCTGCGTACCTTCTCGATAAGCAGCTCCAATACTACCATGACCTGGCGTACCGTCAGCTTGTCGATGGTAAGATGGGACAAAGCGTCCTCCATCCACAGCCGCCACCCCTCACCGAAAAGACCGTCCACGAATTTCGGGCTGCGAAGGAACTCACGCACGACAAGGGTCAGCAACTCGGCATTGCCCTTGTCATCAATACCCGCATTATCCTCCTGTCCGAAAGAGGCTCCCGCTTCGAAGGTGATCTTCCCCTTTGCACGGTCATTCTTTTTTTTGCTGATGTGTTCCGCCTGACTTCTCCGCGCGGAAAAAAGATTGTTGTCCGTAGGCAGTGTCTTGTCCCAGCTACGGATAATGTCAGGAAGCGCGGCACCCTCCGCCTTTGACTTCGTATAGTTTTTCAGTTCCCCGATACTGTCATTCACCCGTTCAAACGCACCACTATGCAGGGCATCGCTGATCTCGATGTCCATCTCCCCGGGTTGGTTCACCTTCCGGGTAATTTTCGTGATGCGGCTGCTGCGATAACCGGTTTCGGGGAAATACTCCTCGCTTTCAAGTCTCACACGGCGGCCTACGGACAGGGAAACACCGTTCTCCTCAATCCACACATGGTCGGTCGGGGCCTTGTAAACGGCAAGATCCTGCCAGCATTCGGTATTGAACTGTTCCACCGCCGTAAGAAACTCCTCCTCGGCAAGCGGGTAATATTCGTCCGGCATACGGATATTCCAGAGAATATAACGGTCACCGGATTTCGGAATAAGTTTGCCGCCGGGGAGTTGCGTGTCATCATCATAGGGCCATATCGTAATAATCTCGAACTCACGGGTGGCACTGTTGAAATTCACCTCGAAATAGTGGTCCTCACCCTGCCCCAGTCCGGAAAGGTCACCGTCCTGGAACGATACACGTTTGGTCTCGTCGGGCAGCTCGTAATCGTTCGGATCGAAATTCAGGCTGTCGTCCCTGAAATAATAGACCGTGAAAGGGTTGCCGTCGTCATCTTTCACATCTTCGCTGCGCACACTGCTGACAGCCCCGATCCTGCGGGGATAAATGCCGCTGAAGGCGTCTTGCTCGTAACGGTCATAGATGCCGTACTCCTCCGTATGTATCTCGACATATTGCCTGCCCCCCGGAAGCATCAGGCGGCTATGCCCGTATTTTGACGGATCTATGTTCCGCGTGCTGCCTACCGGGAACAACCGGGTATAAAAATTGTCGGTACCCGTCGTGTCGCATTCGATTCCGGTCAGTCCCTTCCCGTAGCCCAGCGTTATTTCCTCGCCATGCTCACACCGGCACACGTTCACGGTCTGGCCTTCCACCCACCATTCAGCCTGCCCGCCGACCGCTTCGGCTATCTCTTTCAGGGCTTCGTTGCAGTACTTCCCCTCGTAATCGATGACGATAAGGTCCGTACCGTCCACCCGCCCCACTTTCCAGTCGGTGGTGTGGTTCATTCCGTCATTGATACACTTCACGATCATGGCCACGTGTTCACGCGGAGTCGCTGTCAGCGTGAACACAGGCTCGGTGTTCCCGTCGGTGGTCTCCAGCACAAGAAAACGTCTCACCAGGCTCTCGATACCGTAAAACTTCAAATCATATACCCACTCCTGGCCGCTCTTCTGCTTCGGGATGTACCGTTCGGTCAGCCAGTAGCGCTCACCCTCAAAGTCCACCCGGTCATTCACGTCCAGGGCGATATATTCGTAATGCGTGAAAGAGAGTGTCAGGACATTGTCACCCTGCACCTCCTTCACCTGGGTGGAGCTGTCGCCCGCCTCGATATCGGTCCGTCTGTTGCCGTTGCTGTCATAGATGGTCAGCATGTCTGTATCTTGTTTAAACGTCGTTTGAATAGGGTTTGAATCACATTTATATGACCGGGACAGGTTCCCGGAACTTCACCTTGAACTTGCCGGCGTGCACGCCTTCCTTCCAGAGATAGGTCAGAGGCTGGAACTTGCTGCAATCCGTATATTTCACACGGAGAGTCAGGGCAAGTTGGGGAAAGGAAATCTCAAGCCACCCGTCACGGCCTTTCTTCAGGAAATTGATGAACTCGAAATACTTCTTCAGCCAGCCGGCCTGCGTTTTGCCAAACAGGGCGAAATGAAGCGTCACGTCACGGGCCTCGTTCCTGGGCGTCAGCACGGAGGAATATTTCTCCCCGTCCTCCTCCCGGATATTCACAGCCGTGTCCGTTTTCGTCTTGCTCGGGGTCAGGATGGCGGTCAGGTTATCCATCCCGCCGCGCTTGTCCTCAACGAGGAACACCCCGTATGTACTCCAGATGTCGGTACCGTTGACAAGTACCAGACCGCCTAATATCTTTTCCATATCATTTGCATTTTACTCCGTCACGATTGATTTTACGAATCTCTTCCTCTATTTTGCCAAGGTGCGACGCGCTCGTGCCGGTGTTCTCCTCGATACGGGCAAGATGCCCCTCGGCGGTGTTCATCTTGTCGATGACGCTCTCCATCTTCTCATCGATGCTCGACCAGTGTTGCAACCCGCTGGTGAACATGCCGTCCAGTTTTGTACCCTGGTCCTGTGTCATGGCTGAAAAACCGCCGGTTTTGGCGCTCTGGCTCGTACCGCCCGAGTTATCGTACCCGGTGGCCGCGGCAAGATTGTCACGAAGAGCGATGGCTTCCTCGACATACTTCATGTACTCGTCCTGGAGGGCCTTACGCTCGGCTTCTGTAAGGTCATTGTCTTCCATCGCCTTGCCGAATTTCTCCCACCAGCCTTTCAGCTTGTCGGAATACAGCTCACCGATCTTGTTTGACAGCATCGCACGCATGAAATACTCGGATATGTCCTCCGCCGCGGCTGCGGCATCATACTTCATATCCATCAGGTTATCCACGAAACTGCTGTACATGCTGTCGAAGGAAATACCGGTGAGACCTTCATACAGCTGGTCGGTAAGTTCCTCCAGCTTGCCCGCCTGGTCGATATAGTCATCCAGCTTCTCGGTCAGACGACCTCCATATCCGCCCTTGCCGGTATCCTGGATCTGCGTCCACATGTCCACGTTACTGCGCAACTTCTTCATCTCCTCCGGACTTAGGTTCCAGATGTCACCGTTCCAGCTACGCCCGATCTGACCGCTCAAACGGTCAATCTGTTCCTGTGAGAAACCGCCCCAGTAATAATTCCAGCTGTGATGCGAACCGTGATAGCCGGCCTGCGACATGGCCATGTCCAGATAGTTCGAGTTCGTCTCCTGCTGGAGCCTGTAGGCATCCCGGTAGGCGGCCACGGACTTTGTACCCTTGCTCGCCTTGATCTCCTCCGTCAGGTCCTCGATAGCCGTCTGCAAGGTCTCGTTGCGCTCGGTCAGCCGGTCGATGGTTTCCTGGACCTCTTTGGCATTGCTTGAAGTCGTCCAGGAGGAAAATCCGCCCCAGGTCAATGCGTCGAATATCTTGCCCACACCGGAAAGCAGCGATTTTCCGATAGTCACAAAAAGATCACCGGAAAGCACATCGTCAAGAATACCGCTCACGGCATTGAACACCGCGTCGAGCAGGCCACCGATGACCACACTCAAACCATCTTTGAAAAGGTCTATAATACTTACAATCCAGCCGACAACAGGCACATCCTCAAGTGTTTCGGAAACCTTTCCGAAAGCCTCGCCCAGTTTGCCGTCCACTTCCTTGGCACCTTTGCCGAGTGTGATCAGGCCATTATACGCCCCGCTGATACTGCCGGAGGCAATCTGCTGCAATCCGTCCCTCACATTCTCCATACTGGTCTTCAGACCGGAGGCAGTATTCGAGAGGGACTGCCGGGCACTGTCAGCCGTTTCCTGCAAGGCGTTTATATTCTCACTCGCGGCATCGGCATTAGCCTGCGCCGTTTCCAGGGCTTGCCGGGCGGACTCCTTCTCCTGTTCGGTTCCGGACTGTTGCGCCTCAATGTATGATTTCTGGGCGGCAATGAGTGCCGTATAGGTGTCCGCATACACCGCCTGTGCCTCCTTCAGGTCTGAAAGGGCTTTCTGGTAGGCAGTAACCTCGGCACCCAGTTTCTTGAAACTGACCTTGCCGGAACCGCCCAAAGCCCTCTCCATCTGCTGGACGGCAGAGACAAGCGCGTCCTGGCTGGCATGGTCGGCATTTCGGAACTCGTCAGTGAGCATGTATTTTCTGGCATCCGCCAATACAGGCTTTATCATATCGGAAAACATCCCGCCGAATTCACCGAAGACAGTACCCCAGTCAATACGGGCTTTCAGTTCCTGCACTTCGATGCCGGCAAGTTTGCTGTCACGTTCAACACCGAGAGAGAGCTTCTCGCTGCCGGACGTCGTCTTTTGTATCTTTTCCGCATATTCGGTCGCGATGGCGAGTTTCTGCTGCTGGAAGGTGCCGTAGGCCTGCAAATATTCCTGCATCACTCCGAACTCTTCCCGATAAGCTTCCGCTATTTTCTTCTGTCGGCCGGACTCGTTCAGCTCACGGGCCTTGTCTATTTCGGACTGCTGATCTTCCGACAGCGAACCGGACTGCCCCGCTTTCGCGTTGTCACGTTTCCAACCGGCTTCCTGCCTGGCTATTTCATCCTTGCGTGCCTGGTATTCATTGTCTATCTGGCGCAGCTTCTTCTCCAGCCCCTCGGTCATCATCTCAATCTCCGCCTCGTCATTCTTCCTTTGCAGCCCGGCGAGTTCCTGGCCCAGCTTTTCAGAAACCTGTTTGCGGCGTTGGGCTTCTTTCTCCGCCTTGTCCGCCTTCTTCCGTTCGGCCTCGGAATCCTTATCCTCACCGGGCTTGACCTTGTCGTACTCCTTTTTGGCGGTATCGACGGCATCCTTCAGTTCTTTCGCCTTCTTCTCAAACTCCTCACGGGAAAGGCTGTTGGACGTTTCCTGAAGAAAGGCGTTATAAGCCTTGAGCGCATCCTGGTATTTCTCTTTTGCCACAGCCACCCAGTCAGTGCTTGAATCCGTGGGCAGGTTACGCCGGTTTTGTTCCGAAACCAGTTTGTTCAGCTGATACTTCAGTTCGTCACGGGAATAAGTTCCGGTAAGATTTTCGTCACCCTGCGTAATCTTTCCGTATTCCTTCTCCTGGACAGACATCCGGGCAAGCAGGGTTCTACGCTGCTTTATCTGCTGTGCAAGGGTCTCGTTACTCACACCGGTCAGGTTTTCGAAATAGGCATTTACCTCGTCCTTGCGGATTTGTCCGTTCAGGCTCTTGCGTTTTCCGTACAGATTCTGAAGCTCTGCCTCCTCATCCCTTGAACGTGCGGATTTCCGGACATATCGGGCTCTTTGCCGCCCGTAGCTGTCCTGGTAATATTCGGTTGCCAACCGGGTCTTGCCTTCAAGTTCTTTTATCCTGTCATCCACACGTTTCAATTCATTGGCGGGATTGGATATGGACTCACCGGCTTCCAATCGGGCTATCTCTTCCTTGATTTTCTTGATATTCTTCAGTTTCTCATACTCGGTGTCGTATTTGGAGAATATATCCGGATATTTCTGTTCCAGCTTGTTTAGCGCCTCACGCCGGGCATCCGTGGACACGGCTTCATCCCCGGCAATGGAACACAGTTCCTCTATTTTGCGCCTGTGCTCTTCCTCGGCCTCTATGGTTTTCTGCTTCTGCTGCTGATACCTTTCCTCGGATTCCTGCAAACGTTCGGTTTCCGTCTTCATGGAGATCAGTGCCACGGCAACACCGGCAAGCAGGGTCGCAACCAGCACATAGGGATTGGAAAGCATGGTCCGGTTGAGCATTTTCTGCGCTTTCTCAACCAGCAGGAGCCAGTTGTAATGCAACGCCTCCGCAGCCACCGCCCAGCCTTTCACGGCCGTGACTGTCATGACGGCGGTCCGGTACACACCATACGTACCGACAAGCCCGAGCAGGATACGGCCGAAACGTTCGTAATGCTCCACCATGTAGGAAACACCGGAAAGCGTGGTGTTGATGACACCTTCCGACTGTTGCCCGATTTCATTGAACATCATTGAAACGGCATCCTCTATATTGGAGATCTGTCCGGTTATCGTTTTGGATTGTGCCTCCATCAGACCACTGAATTTTCCGCCCTCGTCCGTCAGGCTCTCTATGACCTTCTGCACTTCGGGAAAACCGACCTTGCCTTCCTCCACAAGCTCCTTCACCTTGCTTTCAGCCACGCCGAACTGCTTGGCCAGTTCGGCGATCATAGGGATGCCCCGGCCGGTGAACTGGTTCAGGTCCTGTGTATAAAGCCGTCCCTGGGACATGGTGGTGCCGTAAAGATAGACCAGATCGTTCAAAGGGATGGAAAGTCCGGCAGCGATGTCACCCAAGCGGATCAGCGTCTCGTTCACTTTCTCCGCTCCAAACCCGTAGGCAAGAAGCTGCTTGGCACCCTGCGCGACATCCTCCAGGCCGAAAGGAGTGGTCGCGGCCGTATGTACCAACTGCTGCATCAGGGTGTCGGCCTTCTCCGCACTGCCGAGCATGGTCTGAAACGACACCTCCAGCTGCTGGAACTCGCCGCGTACCTTGGTGATGTTCGACACCAGCTCCTTGATAGTAAAGGCGGCCGCCAGCTTGCCGACGGTGTTGTTCAACAGGGAACCGCTCCTGTCAAGTTCCCGGATCTGTCTGTTGGCGGACGATGCCTGCTGGGACATCCGCTCGATCTTGCCCACGGCCTTGTCAAGACGGGCGCTCAAATGGTCCACCATAAGGAATTCTATTTGTACCGGTTTCATCTATTTTAGCTTGCTTTGAAAAAATCCTACTATTCCATCCGCTTCATCCTCGGCGCTCCGCTCATCCGCAGGACCGGAAGATCCGGACTTGTCACGGACATACCGGGGAGCGTCACTAAGCATCATGATCAGGGTCTGGTAATTCACCTTGTTCAGTATATAGTCCACGCTCCAGCCGGTGGCACTGGCAATCTGCCACACAAAACCGAAAGGGCTATGGGAGCCTTCATAACGGCTCTTTAACTCCCCTTCTTTCTTTGGCTCAGTCTCAAGCTCATCGGATTCGTCCGCTCGGCTGATCTGATAATAGGTATAAAAGGGTCGGTACCCATCAGGCTGACAAAACGCTTGATCGCACCCACCAGATAACGCTGTTCCATGAAGTTCCTTATGAGCCATGCCACCGGGCGCAAAAGCACGCGGCGGCTGAAAGGGCCACGACAAAGGGTATAGGCCACCATACGGCTCACCGCCTTGCCGTGAGAGGCCAGAAACTGCATTTCCTCCTCCTTGCTGAACCCCCACATCTCCTCACTGGTGATCCCCATCGACAAATATGTCCGGGCAAAAAGAATCTGACCGGACATATAAGGCCGCCTCATGGTCACGCGCAGCTCCAGCGGGGATTTCCTGAAAGGGATATGAAACGCTTTCAGCGGGACGCTCACACCGATATCCAGCAGCGCGTCCGCACCCTCACGCTGGATCTGCTTGATGACAGCTTCGTCCATACGCTACTCCTCGGCCAGGTTAGTGGAAGCAGCAGCGGCAGATTCAGCAGGAGGCAGTTTATACTGTTTCCACTCTTCCGGGATAGAATCCGTATTGAATACGCCATGGGGCTGGGAGCCGTCTTCCGGCATGGCCACTTCCAGCGTGCATTCGATTTTCGCCGTTTCTGTCAGGGTCAGCTTGCCGCCGAGATTGGAAAGTAGCGTGCCATTGGGAATCAGGATGCTCTGCCCCGAAACAAGGGCTATTTCCCACGGACCGGTCAGCAACACGGCTGCCGTCGGGGCCGTCCAACCAATCGGGGTTTTCTTTTCCGAGTCCTCTTCCTTGTAGTGCATGGTACCACCCAGCAAGCTATGCAGGTTTTCGTAGTTCAGCTGGATAACGTTGAACGTGGGGGCGATGCTGCCATTCGACTGGGGAATGATAAGCACCGGGGTTCCCGGCACCTGCTCCGCCTCGATTTTGGCGGATTCGGGTTTCTGCCCGCCCATGTCAAACGAATTCTTCTCTATGTAACCCACCACAAAGTCCTTGTATTTCACGGCACCGACGCCGTACATGAAATTCTTATTCATTGTTTCTTGATTTTGAAAGTTAATACTATGCCGGCAACACATCCGGTTATAAAAGCGGCCAGCGCTATTTTAACGGGACTAAAGCGACGTTCAAATTCCGTTTCAACTGTGAATGAGTCCTCATGTGTCTCATTACGGATACGGGTCAGTTCCTCCTCATAACACAGTACCAGCCGCTGGAGGCTGTCGCAGGATGCCTCCGCTATGATATTGCCGGCCGCATCGCTCTTCACCGTCAGGCCCGCCTGCCCGTTCCTGGAATGGTAGGACGAACCGGAGGGAAGTTTACGGAGGCTGTCCGGAGGGATCGTCAGGCTCACCGCCGATTTCGGAATCCCCGCCATCAACAACCCCCGCCTCACGTTTGACACGTTGTCGGCGCTTGACGACAGGCTGCTGTTCCGGTTCACCTCCGTCCTGCTCTTTCGAGTACTCGCGCATCCCGTAAAGAACAGGACAATCATCATGATGCCTGCAACTGTTGGCAGTATCAATGGCTTTCCGGAGGCGTGCCATTTCACGCCGGGTCGCCTGCAAAGCTTTCCTGTTTTCATTCAGTTCCTCTTTTAAGGGTTCTACAATATTCTCGATCAGGATACGGGTGGCATGTTCGGTATTGTCAATCCGTACCGTCTCGGCTTCGGCGGTAGCCTTCTCCGCTTTCGCCCTCGCTTCCCTGACCGTTGATTTCAGGGTGATGATGGCTATTATCGTGGCTACCAGACCACCGCCCAGCACCAGATTCATGACAGCACTGAAGTCCATACGCACACTGGTCTTTCAGGTCAAAGCCTATTTACCGGCATCCTTACCCGCAAACAGTCCGATGAGCCACTGGACAAATCCCGTATCGGCAACACCATTGGACACAAGGGACGCACCGAACCCGTAACACAACGCGATATACCACGTGGCATCAGCGACAAAGCCCGCATCCAGCCACCATAAAAGCATGGCGGCCACAATGCCCACACACCAGCTGACAATCTGTGTCGCCAAGCCCTGCATTTTTGGAAACAGAGCCTTGATCCCTTCCGTGAGCAACACCACGCCACCGACAAAACCGGCAAAGGTGGTGATCATCGCGCTATAATCGACTTCCGGTACTGTACCGGTCTGGGCAAAAGTTGCTGACACGAATCCGAGTATCAGCACAAAGAATAAAAGAAATCTTTTCATGTTGTTGTTGATTTATTGAGTTATACCTATTTGTTTAAGCCATCTCTGTACATCAAAACTGGGGCAGGCTTTGGCCGCCAGTTCATTGTGACCGACGATTCTCACATCGGGAAAACGACGATGGAAATCCTTCACGTACTTCTCAAGCGCCTTTTTCTGCCAGGAGGTACGGGTGTCCGCAGGCGTTTTACCATCCTTTGCACACCCGCCGGCATAGACGATATGGCGGCTCACGGAATTGTAACCGGCCACGCCGTTGGTCACTTCCCACGGGTCCACATTCGCGTCCTCGTTATTGTTCACCAGGCGTTCCACTCCGCCGTTCAGATGGAACAGGTCGGTATATCCGACCTGCTTCCAGCCGCGGCCGCCCTTTGAGACGGGGTTCGTATGCCAGGCGCGAATCTCCGCACCGCTTACCTCACGCCCTTCAGGAGTGGCCGTGCAATGGATGACAAGATACTTCAGCTTTCCCATCACTCACCGCCTTCCTCTTCATCAACGGCCGCCTGGGACAGTGCTATCTCCACCTTCTTCTCCGGATCGGCGTCCAGGCCCAGTACAAGTGTGCCGGATACCGCCTTGCCGCTACTGTTCACACCGGCGGTGACCGTCAGAGAGCCATCGGTACCGACTGCCGTGAAACCGGCAGGAATGGAAACCACGCTGTAATCACCGGAGGCAGTGACCTTCACCTCCTTGCTCTCACCGGCGGCCTTGAAAGAAAGAGCGGCCGGATCGGCAGAAATGCTGCGTTCCACTACCTTGAACACCGGAGTCTCACGGGTGTCAAGCACCACGAACTCCTCGCCGAAGGCGATTTCCGTGTCGGCCTTCATAAGCAGCTTGAAGAAGTACAGCTCGCTGGAGTTCATCCACTTGTCAATCTGGATCACCTCCTCATCGTCCTGGAGGTTCACACCGGCAAAAAGGTTGCCGTCAGCGCTCATCGAGCAGAGCGTGGCTACGATAAGGCCATCAGGCCAGGAATTCAGCGTCTCGATGGTGATACCCTTGTAACGCTTCTTGTTGATGTCCGTCTCGCTCGTGTTCTTGTACTCGCGTTCGGTCAGCTCGTCATCGTACTTGTCGAAGTCGTCAATACTCATCAGGATACGCAGGTTCGGATTCTCACGCAGGGCTTTTGGAATAGCCTTGCGGACAGCCTTCAACTTGCCGATCATGGAAGTATCGGAAGGAGCCGGAACCACGATCACATCCGGATCTTTAGCCGCCTGGGTCAGGATACCGTTGAAAAGGTGGTCGTCGTCCGAACCGAACTCGCCGTTCAGGTAATGCCAGCCCAGCTCGAACTTCACACTCTTGCTAAGTTCATCCAGAAGCGTGTTCTGCGCTTCGGGGGGAAGTTCGGCAAACACGAGGTTGCCCTTCGGCTGCCACTTGCGCCAAACATGCTCGAAGGCACGGGGATTGAAAGTCGTGAACGCCATGAAGTCCTCCGGATCCAGTGATTTCTCCGAGTAATTGAAATTGCCTTTCGAGTCTTCCAAAGTCGGGTTCTCCTTACGCTTCTGGAGCATCTTGCCCGTCTTGATACGCGGCAGGCTGATTTTTTTCTCCACACCGGGGATCACCATGATCAGACCTTTTTCTACAAGGTCATTCCCGGTGGTGGCCAGGACCAGTATTTTCTCCAGTACCTCGCCGTTGTAATTCGTGTTTCTTACTACTATTGCCATGGCAAATGTTTTTATTTATGGTTCAACTTGTCCTTAATCTCGCTCATGCGCTTGTTCCAGGGGCTTTCACCCGTCGGATTCACACGAAGGTCGGTCATGACACTACGTTTGGGGGAAAGCTTCTCCAATGCCTTTTCCCCGTTCTCCCGGTCTTTTGCCAGAAGGTTCTCATAGATGGGGCGGG
>OWHY01000814.1_pt1 | contig 15108 bp, 7 predicted proteins | sample 1732971 | NCBI WGS metagenome assembly OWHY01 (sample SAMN05065775, study PRJEB22554) | human gut metagenome | biome: ENVO:2100002; feature: ENVO:00000062; material: ENVO:00002003 | host: Homo sapiens | place: USA
ACGACTCATAAATCTACCCTTAATCGTGTATTGGATGATAGTTGCGGATTTTAGGTATATTTGTACGTAAGAAAGTATCTGTAACCAGGAGTCTATTCTTCCGCTATCAAATTCAAGTCTTGCCTTTCACCGGCAAATTTAGAGCAACATCATTTTCCCCGAAAGCAGATATCGGACATAAGAGGATAAAAAAAGGACAAACCCTCACCAGATATATTCTGATGAGGGTTTGTCCTTGTAAAAGCGGCATTATTCTGCCGCGTATTGTTTAGGGGGAAGTCCGAACTCTGCCTGAAAACATTTAGAAAAATAAGAGTGATTGGAAAAGCCTACCATATACATTACCTCTGCCACTGTAAACTTTTTCTGCTGCAACAACATGGCTGCTTTTTTCATGCGGATGGACTTGATATATTCCACAGGGGTCATTCCCGTCAGCTGTTTCAGTTTGCGGTACATCTGCTTGTTGTTGGTCGCCGCCCAGTCACAAAGAGTATTCACATTCAGCTCGGAATCCGAAATATGCTCTTCTATCAAGCGGGTGACATTTGCCAGAAATTTCTCGTCATACGAAACGGCCTCTATCGCTTTCGGAGTAGCAAGTACCTCCATACGCGCCTTGGCCTCATGAGTCTGCTTGCTGGAGAGTAACTGCTCTACCCGCAAGAGCAGGATATCCGGCTCGAAAGGTTTGGCTATGAAGGTATCAACGTGTAACTGTATACTCTCAAGTTCTGTCTCCTTATCACTCTTAGCCGTCAGCAGAATGATCGGGATGGTGGATGTAGGGATATGTTTTTTCAAACGCCGTACCATCTCTAACCCATCCATTACAGGCATCATTACATCCGAAACAATCAAATCGGGCAGCAATTCCATGGCAAGCTCCAATCCGGATTTGCCATTTTCTGCCACACGACAGCGATATTTGGCATGCAGAATCTGGTAAATGAATTCCGCCACTTCCGCATTATCATCTACAATCAATACAAGAGGAGCATCCGGTGAAAGAATATCCGGTGATGAATCAGGTACCCCTACCGGAGCTGTCTGCTCTTGATTCACAACCGGCAAAGTCAGGGTTACCGTAGTACCAACATTCTCCTCTGACATCAGCCGAACATTGCCACCATGCAATTCCGTATAGGTTTTCACCAAATAAAGTCCGATTCCAGTTCCCTCATTTTTTCCCGCAGTCTTGGATGATTGGAAGAAACGCCGGAAAATATACGGTTGGTCCTGAACTGGTATTCCGGTACCGGTATCTGCCACAGAAATATACACCTCCCTCCCACCTTCGGGAGCATCCAAAGAAAGAGTAACGGTTCCGCCTTCCGGCGTATATTTTACAGCATTGGAAAGCAGATTATCCAAAACAGACTCCAACTTGATGGCATCCATCTGAATGTATAGTTGTTCCCGATTCGTCCGAAATTCACAAGCGAGCTGTTTTTCCTTCATTTTTCCTTCTGTATAGAGTGCAAGCAAATCACGTGCAAAAGAGACCAGTTCTATCTGTGATAAAATCAATAAAGTCCTATTGCCGCTATCCACCCGGTTCAAGTCCAGCCCTTGATGAATCAATGAATTCAGTTTCATGGCATTGCGCTGAACCAATTCGAGCTGCTTCTTCTCCTGCTGATTCCTAATTTCCGGCAACATCCTGCTGATAGGGGCAATAATCATACTTAAAGGTGTCTTGAGGTCATGGGAAAGATTGGTAAAGAATTCCAGTTTGGCACGCGACTGTTCCAAAATCTTCTCCTTTTCCAAATGTTCCAGCTTCAAGCGGTTTTTCACACGGAAAAAGTGAATGGTCCAAACAATCAAAGCGCAGCATAACAGCATATAAAATGCCTTCGCCCACGAAGTATAGTACCATGGTGGAAGGATATGGACATCCAGACTATATATTTGTTCAAAGGGTTTGCCATAGGAATCCAGCTTACTTGCCATTAACCGATAGTTTCCATAATCCAGATTATTATAAATGATGCGGTTGGTATTGGGAGCCAGAAGAGTCCACTCACGCTCTACCCCTTCCAGACGATATACAATCCTGCTTTTCTCCTCCAGCGAGTAAGGCAAATCCGACAGTTCAAAAGCAAGATTATTCTGGTTGTACTCCAAGTTTATCTGTTCCATAAGACGGATGCTCCGGCAGTTTTTCTCCGAACCGGGCAAATAAAGCCGGTTATTCACATAAAGGGCTGTCAGCAATAACGGGCGTTCCGGATGTTCCGCCAGCAATGCATCCGGGGAGGAAATGGCAAAGCCATCCGCTGTGCCCAAGTATAGTTCACCCTCTTTCCTATCAAAGAACAAGCTGGTAAAACGTTTGTCGGCAATACTCAGGCGTCGCACTTCCAATGTCCGCTGGTCTGCCACCCAAAATCCGTCAGTAGTGGATATCCATATCTTTCCTTCAGCCTCTATCATGGAAAGCACTTCATAATGATTGAAAGCATCGAACGGCAAAACCTTTACCCTATTATCCGAAGGCTCCACACGCATTACTCCACCGGGAAAGCCAATCCAAATACAACCATCCTCGGCACACAAGACAAAATTGGGCCTTTGCCCCTCCTTGAACTCTCCTGAAGCAATATGGGTAATATTATTGGTAGAAGAATTTATTTTCTCAACACTGTTGGCACTACTGAGCAGGGCCAGTGCATTTCCTTCACTGTCGGGAACCATCTGGTTGATGAACATACCCGACAAACCATTGTGTATGGAATAGGTTCCTTCGGCTACATATGGGTGTGTAGAGGCATGCAGCAGTTTATGTTTGTCCACGACAAAAATACCGCCCAAACAAGTAGCTACCCATAACTTTCCATTCTTGTCTTCGAAAAGACCATATGCCCAGTTAGTATTGTAGCGACGGGTACTGTCTACTATACTATAAGGTATAAACTGGCGGCTTTCCTCATCATAGCGGCTGATGCTCCCGTCTGTTACCACCCAAAGGTATCCGTCCCGGTCTTCATACAACTGTCGTACCCGGTTATGGGTCAAAGGAAAATTCTTATCTCCCATCTTGTACCAGGTAACATCCCTGCCCTTTCCCGGCACCCGGCCTTCCGGCCTTTCCTCCTCAGAAAACGTGAAACGGATAAGTCCATTTGTTCCCCCAAACCAAAAATTACCATGCACATCACGCAACATGGAATAAAACTGGTTTCCTTCCCCCGTCCCGGTAATCCGCGATATGGGAACATAGCGTAATGTCTCTTTACAACGTGCCATGGATATGCCATAGTCCGTCCCCAGCCAGATATTCCGTTCACAATCCGCATAAACAGTCCATACAATGTTGTTGGACAGTGACTGGAGGTTCCGCGAATCATGCACGATATGCTGTAAAGGTGAATCTTCTCCGTATATGTACAGTCCATTGTCTGTCCCCACCAACAATTGCCCATATCCATCCAAAGCCATTGATTTGACAGAATTGTCATGAAAAGCATCAATTCTCTGTATTTGCCCGTCGGCAGGAGTATATTTGAAAAGACATCCTTCCGTACCTATCCAAATACATTTCCTCACCGCATCTTCCAACAAAGAGTTTACAAACAGATTACTTTTATTCCTGCTAGCAGGTAGTTCTATCATTTCAAAACGTCCGGTAACGGATGTATAGCGGCAACAGCCATTATAGGTACCAATGTAAAGCTGATGGTCTGAAGAATGGATAAGAGAGTAAATTGTCTGATGAGGGATACCTTCTTTTACGGAAGAAATCTCACGGGTCTGTGGATGATACGTATACAGCCCGTTCAGTGTGCCCAACCACAGCAACCCATCGTACATCACCAGTGTACGGATGTCCGTCGGAAAATCAATTCCCGGTTCCTCATAAGTATCTGTCCGGTAATTGTATATCAATAACCCGTTGTCTGCTCCCAGATAAAGATAGGTACTGTCTACTACTTCTCCGCAATAAATACGCGTATTGCTACGTTCGCCAAAAATGAAATGCGGTTGGGTGGAATAGCCGTCATAGCTGAACAGACCTTTATCCGAACCTATCCATATCAGTCCTTGTGTATCTTGCAGAAAACAGCTGATGACAGATGCCTCTGTCCCTAAACTGATATTCTGAAACAACCGGTAATCGGGCTTCTGTGCCCACATATGGCAAGGAAGGACAGTCTGTAAAAGTATAAAAACAAAAAGAATATATTTGTACATACTCAAGGTTATATTCATTAAAGGTCCGGACAAAGATAAGAAACCGCAATCGTTTGCACAAACTTACAACCCGATAAACCTCAACGGATAAGCACAATTTACCTTATTACGTTATTTTTGCAATCGGATTAGGGAAGTTTACCTTATCTTTGTCCTCAAAACTATACCATGAATAAACCGCAGATTACCATCAAGGATATTGCCCGGGCGCTGAATGTCTCCCCTTCTACCGTGTCAAGAGCGCTGAAAGACAATCCGGACATCAGCAAGGAAACTCGTGATCTTGTCCATGCCTATGCGCGCGAACATAGCTATAAGCCCAATGTACTGGCTGTAAACCTCCGCGCAAGCCGCAGCAATACCATCGGCGTCATTGTTCCCCAACTGGTACACCACTTCTTTTCCTGCGTATTGAGTAGAATTGAGAAAGCAGCGGCGGATGCCGGATATAATATCATAGTGGCGCAGAGCAGCGAATCGTACGAGCAGGAAGTGAAGATTGTGCATTCTTTCCTTGCCGCCCGTGTCTGCGGAGTCATCGCTTCACTTGCCAAGGATACTTCCAAATACGACCATTATCAGGAGCTGCTGAACAACGACATTCCCATCGTCTTTTACGACCGTATATGTACGGGGTTGAAAACCGAGCGAGTGGTGGTGGACGACTATGCCGGCTCCTTTGCGGCCGTGGAATACATGATACAGACCGGATGCAAGCGTATTCTTTTCTATAGTGCGGCTCCCCACCTGGAGATTACCAAGAATCGCCGGAACGGCTACCTGGATGCCATGAAGAAGTATAAAATTCCAGTGGACGACAGCATGATTCTGTTGTGCGACACCCGTGAACGCGCCATCTCCATCACTCCCGACCTATTGGAAAGCGAAAACCGCCCTGACGGTTTCTTCGCCATCAACGACGAGACAGCTTCAGGCATACTGTATGCCTGCAAACTGGTCGGCATAAAAGTTCCCGATGAAGTATCCATCTGCGGATTCACCGACGGAGCCATTGCCCAAAGCACCGACCCGAAGCTGACTACTGTGGAGCAACATGGCGAGGAAGTAGGTAAAAGCGCTTTCAGCATTCTAATCGGAAAGCTGGAGGGAGAAGAGAAAAGCAACAACAAGATAGTACGTACCAATCTGGTGATAAGAGGAACAACGAAATAATAAAACATATTGAACCATCATGAAAGTAAAACCCGATTTAAGTTTCTGGAAGCTGTGGAACATCAGCTTTGGTTTTTTCGGCGTACAGATTGCATATGCTTTGCAGAGTGCAAACATCAGCCGTATCTTTTCCACTTTGGGTGCAGACCCGCATAATTTGAGTTATTTCTGGATCCTGCCGCCGTTGGCAGGTATCATTGTACAACCCATTGTGGGAGCCGCCAGTGACAAGACCTGGACACGCTTCGGACGGCGCATTCCTTATCTGTTTATAGGTTCGTTGGTGGCCGTACTCGTCATGTGCCTGCTACCCAATGCCGGAAGCTTCGGCATGGCAGTAAGTACAGCCATGATTTTCGGTCTGGTATCGCTGATGTTCCTTGATACCTCCATCAATATGGCCATGCAGCCCTTCAAAATGATGGTGGGCGACATGGTGAATGAGAAACAAAAAGGACTCGCCTACTCCATCCAGAGTTTTCTATGCAATGCAGGTAGCCTGGTGGGTTATCTCTTCCCGTTCATCTTTGCATGGATTGGCATCAGCAATACAGCTCCCCAAGGAGTAATCCCCGCCTCGGTTATTTACTCATTCTACATCGGAGCGGCCATCCTTATCTTCTGCGTCATCTACACTTCGATCAAAGTAAAAGAGATGCCGCCTGCCGAATATGCAGAGTATCACGGCATCACCGAAGAAGAGGAACATGAAAAGACCAACATGCTGAAGCTGCTCATCAACGCTCCGAAAGCATTCTGGACTATCGGACTGGTACAGTTCTTCTGCTGGTTTGCCTTTATGTTCATGTGGACTTATACCAACGGCAGCATCGCTGCCAATGCTTTCGACGCTCCTACAGTAGAGCACCTGGTAGATGGTGTCACCAAAGTGGTACTCGACACCAAGAGCCTGCAATATCAGAATGCCGCCGACTGGGTAGGCGTACTGTTTGCCGTGCAAGCCATCGGCTCTGTGCTTTGGGCCATCTGCATACCGATGTTCAAGGACCGTCGCCGGGTCTACTCACTCAGCCTTGTTCTGGGAGGTATAGGTTTCATTTCCACCTACTTCATACACGACCCTTATATGCTCTTCATTTCCTTCTTGCTGATAGGTTGTGCATGGGCTGCCATGCTGGCACTGCCGTTCACCATCCTGACCAACGCACTGAGCGGAGGACACATGGGTACTTATCTGGGACTTTTCAACGGTACTATCTGTATCCCGCAGATTATAGCAGCTGCTTTGGGCGGCACCATCCTTGCCTTGTTTACTCCCCAAGGAGGACTGCCTCCTGAAATCAATATGCTTGTGCTGGCAGGAATCATGCTGATAATCGGCGCCGCCTGCGTATACCTCATCAAAGAGAACCAAGGAGAAAAAAGCAAGTAAGCACACGCCTCCGAAACATAACACACAAAGAACCGAGACCGGCACACCGTACAAAGGACAGCCGTTATCTTTGTAATAAAGACATGAATCATACCGTATGATTACCATAATCATATCGTATGATTCATGCTTTCATACCGTATGATTGTTACCTCTTCTTCTGACCGTACATAGCATCTGTTATTGACGAGCCTACCAGCCCTCCGGCAAGAAAGCAGGTAAAAAAAAGCCTACCGCACGTTTGTTTTTTTCCTTTCCATTTCTTCTTTATTTCCGCATATTGCTTAACTTTACGGCGATAACTACAGAAAACACGTCGTCATGAAGAAATACCTCAAGACCGATGAATGGAATATCATCGAAGACCAATTCCACCCCGACCGTCAACGGATGTCGGAAAGTATATTCAGTCTCGGAAACGGACGTTTCGGGCAACGGGGGTATTTTGAGGAGCCTTACAGCAGTGACAGTTACCGTGGTTCATTTGTGGCCGGCATCACTTTCCTGGACAAAACCCGCGTAGGATGGTGGAAGAACGGATTTCCACCATATTACACCCGTATACCCAAGGCTGCCGACTGGAGCCGCATCAACCTGCGCCTCATCGATGAGGAACTCGATTTGGCAGGCTGGGATGTCGACAGCTTCAACCGCCGCCTGGATATGAAGGAAGGTATCTCCTACCGGGACATGGAGGTGACGTCTCCTCGCGGAAACCAGCTCCGCATCCATGTAGAGCATATCACAAATATGGCAAGACCCAACCTCTGTCTCATCAAGTACAGCGTGTCTTCCATCAACTATACCGGCAGAATCTCACTCGTGCCCATCCTTGACGGGAATATAGTAGACGATGCCGATCTGCCAAACCTGAAAATATGGAACATACTGCGTTCCGGTTCTACCAGCAGCTGTGCCTATCTCTGGACACAGACCCGCCGGGAAGATGCACAAGTGTGCTACGCCATGACTTACCAATTCTTCAAAAACAACAAGGAAACCACTGCCAACCCCATACGGATAGAAAAGGAAAAGCAGACCGGTTTCAGCGTAGGTGCCGACGTGAAACCCGGAGACAACGTGACACTCATCAAATACACCGCCATCGCTTCTTCTCTCTACCACGAACGGAGTGAATTGGTGGAACACTCCGTGGCCGAGGCACGCGAAGCCAAGAGCATAGGCTGGAATACGCTGGTAGAAGAGCATCGAAGGGCCTGGCAGGAAATCTGGGACGAAACGGATGTCGTCATCGAAGGGGACCCGGAAGCGCAACAAGGTATCCGGTACAACATATTCCAGCTGTATCAGACTTACCGGGGAGATGACCCGCGCCTGAACATCGGCCCCAAAGGATTCACCGGAGAAAAATATGGCGGCAATACCTATTGGAACACGGAATTGTGTTGTGTACCGTTTTTTCTGCTCTCCACTCCCAAAGAGATTGCAAAGAACTTGCTGGCATACCGGCACAACCAGCTTCCCAAGGCCATAGAAAACGCCCGCAAACTGGGTTTCAAGGACGGTGCAGCGTTGTTTCCGCAGGTAACCAACAACGGAGAGGAATGCCACAGCGAATGGGAAATAACCTTCGAGGAAATCCATCGCAACAATATCATTGTTTATGCCATCGTTCAGCATGCAGTACTGACGGGTAATATGGACTATATCGCCCAATATGGCCTGGAAGTTATGATTGCCGTCAGCCGCTTCTGGAGCCAACGGGTATCCTTCTCCCAACCCAAACAGAAATATGTCATACTGGGGGTTACCGGCCCGGATGAATACGAAAACAATGTGGACAACAACTGGTACACTAACTATTCCTGTATACAGTGCCTCAAGATGACCCTCCGTTTTCTGGAAATGGTGGCACAGCAATATCCGGATGAATATGCCCACATACGCCGCATCACCAATCTCGACCAAGTGAAGGAAAGTGCCCGGTGGAGAGACATCATCGAACACATGTATCTGCCGGAAGACAAGGAACGGGGAATTTTTATCCAGAATGACGGCTATATGGATAAAGTACTGGAAAGTACAGATAACATTCCTGCCGAAGAACGCCCCATCAACCAACATTGGTCATGGGATCGCATTCTGCGCTCTTGCTACATCAAGCAAAGCGACGTGTTGCTCGGACTTTACCTTTATTATTTCTATTTCGACACGGAAACCGTCCGCCGCAATTTCGAGTTCTATGAGCCGATGACCGTACACGAATCCTCCCTTTCTCCCCACATCCATTCCATCCTGGCTGCACGCATCGGCAAAGTGGAAAAAGCTTACCAGCTTTTCCTGCATGCCACGCGGCTTGACCTGGACGACTACAACAACGAAGCGGACCAAGGTCTGCACATAACCAGTATGCCCGGCAGCTGGCTGGCCATTGTACGCGGATTTGCAGGTATGCAGGTGCTGAAGGAGACGTTGTGTTTCTCCCCTGTCATACCGCAAAAATGGGACAGCTATTCATTCAAGGTGAATTATCTGAAAAACACACTTCACATACGGGTAGGAAAAGAAATCGAAATCTCGCTTACAGCAGGCAGCAAAGTGGACATACAAGTCTACGGACACCCATATACGCTGGAACGGGGGACGGAATTAAAAATTAATGTGCTCATGTAATTAACCATATTGGCACATTAAATCATCATTTATCCTATAACCGGGAGAACATTTGGTTGTTTTCCCGGTTTTATGTTTTTATATATACCTGAACGAATAACTATATACTTGTTTACCAATGAAAAAAATGTTTCTTTTCGCCCTGGTCACGACGTTGCTCATCACGTCGTGCGGGCAAAAACAAAAGGGTAGCAATACCCTTATCCGACCGGTGAAGACTGCACAAGTCAGTTCACAGTCGGTTATCCACAAAGACTTCTCCGGAATGGTGGAAGCCGTGGAATATGTGAGACTTGCCTTCCGCGTCAGCGGACAAATCATCAACCTCCCGGTTGTAGAGGGACAGCGGGTAAAGAAGGGGCAACTGATTGCCGCCATCGACCCACGCGACATCTCCCTGCAATATGCAGCCGACAAAGCTGCCTACGAAACAGCTGCCGCACAAGTGGAACGTAACAAACGGCTACTTAGCCGCCAGGCTATCTCCGTGCAGGAATACGAAATCAGCGTAGCCAACTATCAGAAAGCAAAATCCACTTACGAGTTGTCCGGCAACAATATGCGGGATACGCGGCTGACAGCCCCTTTCGAGGGTTCCATCGAAAAACGGCTGGTAGAGAACTATCAGCGTGTCAATGCGGGAGAAGGGGTTGTACTACTGGTAAATACACAGAAACTACGAGTCAAGTTCACCGTACCGGATGATTATCTCTATCTGCTCCGTGCCAAGGACGTAAAGTTCAAGGTGGTGTTCGATAGCTACCCCGCAGAGGCTTTCGATGCCAGAATGGAAGAGTATCTTGACATCTCCACAGCAGGAACGGGTATTCCGGTGACAATAACAATTGACGACCCGCACTTTGACCGTGCACGTTATGACGTAAAACCGGGATTCACATGCAAAATAAAGCTGGCATCGGATGTCACTCCCTTCCTGGAAGAAAAGCTGATGAATGTACCGTTAAGTGCCGTATTCGGTAACAGTGAAAACCAGAAAACGTATGTATGGGTGGTGGAAGGTAATAAAGTCAGTCGCCGCGAAGTGACCGTTTATTCTCCAACGGGAGAGGCAAACCTGCTTATTTCTAAAGGGTTGGAACCGGGAGAAACCGTTGTGACGGCCGGAGTATACCAGCTGACAGAAGGAGAAAAGGTAAAAATTGATAATTGATAATTAAACAACATGAATCTAGCCAAATATTCATTAGACAACACGAAGATAGTCTACTTCTTTCTGGCTGTGCTGCTTATCGGCGGCATACTGTCATTCGGCAGGTTGGGAAAGAAGGAAGACGCACCTTTCGTCATCAAGTCGGCAGTCATCATGACACGCTACCCGGGAGCGGAGCCGGCAGAAGTGGAACGGCTCGTCACCGAACCCATCTCCCGAGAAATACAGTCGATGAGCGGCGTCTACAAGATAAAGTCAGAGTCTATGTACGGACTCTCCAAGATAACCTTCGAACTGCAACCGTCACTCTCTGCCGCATCCATTCCGCAGAAGTGGGACGAACTGCGGCGTAAAGTGCTCAACATACAGCCCCAACTGCCCGCAGGCTCTTCTGTGCCGACCGTCTCGGATGATTTTGGAGACGTTTTCGGCATCTATTACGGCCTGGTGGGTGACGACGGTTTCTCTTATGAAGAAATGAGAAACTGGGCGGAACGAATCAAGACACAAGTCATCACGGCAGACGGTGTGATGAAGGTAGCCCTTTTCGGTACACAGACAGAGGTCATCCATATATTCATCTCCGTAAACAAGCTGGCAGGAATGGGTATCGCCCCCAAGCAGCTGGCCAGCCTGCTGCAATCGCAGAACCAGATTATCAATACGGGTGAAATCAGTGCTGGAGAACAACAGTTACGCATCGTGGCCAACGGTACCTACACGACTGTCGATGATATCCGCAACCAGGTTATCACTACCTCCGGCGGACAAGTCAAGCTGGGTGACATCGCCATCATTGAAAAGGGATACATGGAACCTCCCGGCAATATCATGCACGTCAACGGAAAGCGCGCCATCGGTATCGGCATCTCCACCGACCCGACAAAGGATGTGGTAAAAACCGGTGAACTGGTAGACCGGAGGCTTGCCGAACTCATGCCCCTCATCCCCGTGGGGCTGGAACTGGAAAGTCTGTATCCCGAAAACGTGATTGCCCAAGAAGCCAACAACGGGTTCATCATCAATCTGATAGAATCCATCCTGATTGTGATTGTAATCATCATGCTGGTGATGGGCATGCGTGCAGGAGTACTGATTGGCTCTTCCCTTATATTCTCTATCGGAGGCACACTGCTCATTATGTCGTTTCTTGGCGTAGGTCTGAACCGGACCTCCCTCGCCGGATTCATCATAGCCATGGGAATGCTGGTGGACAATGCCATCGTGGTGACAGATAATGCCCAGATTGCCATTGCCCGCGGCATCGACCGCCGGAAAGCGCTGATAGACGGTGCCACCAGTCCCCAATGGGGATTACTGGGAGCAACGTTCATTGCCATCTGTTCGTTCCTGCCACTGTATCTGGCTCCCTCTTCCGTAGCCGAAATCGTGAAACCGCTATTCGTAGTGCTGGCCATTTCCCTGGGATTAAGTTGGGTGCTGGCGTTGACACAAACCACTACATTCGGCAACTTCATACTGAAAGCAAAGGCTAAAGATGGTGGTAAAGACCCATACGACAAGCCTTTCTACCATAAATTCGCCTCCATCCTCGGCACACTGATACGCAAGAAGGCGTTGACCCTTGGAAGCATTACAGCACTGTTCATCCTCTCCCTCATCGTCATGGGACTGATGCCCCAGAACTTCTTCCCTTCTCTGGACAAGCCCTACTTTCGGGCAGATGTATTCTATCCGGACGGGTACAGCATCCGCGAAGTAGAAACCGAAATGAAAAAGGTGGAAGCCCATCTGATGCAGCAGCCGGAAGTGAAACGGGTATCCGTCACATTCGGCAGCACACCGTTGCGTTACTATCTGGCCTCCACTTCCGTCGGCCCCAAACCTAACTTCGCCAATATCCTGGTGGAAGTAACGGACAGCAAATATACCAAGGAACAGGAAAAGAACCTTGATGCCTACATGAAGGCCAACTATCCCAATGCCATCACCCGTACCATGTTGTTCAAGCTCTCCCCTGCCGTAGATGCCGCCATTGAAATCGGGTTCATCGGCAATAACACGGATACGCTGGTCATGCTGACCAACAAGATTCTGGACATCATGCACCGTAACGACGAACTTATCAACGTGCGCAACTCCTGGGGCAATAAGATACCGGTATGGCATCCCGTTTACAGTCAGGAGCGTGCACAACCGTTGGGTATCTCCCGTCAAAGCATGGCACAGAGTATCCAGATCGGTACGAACGGCATGACACTTGGAGAATACAGGGAAGGAGACCAAGTACTCCCCATTCTGTTGAAGGATAAAACCATCGACTCTTTCCGTATCAACGACTTGCGTACACTCCCCGTATTCGGCACTGCACGCGAAACAACCACTCTGGAACAAGTCGTCAGCCGGTTCGACTTCCAGTACAAGTTCTCCAATGTGAAAGACTACAACCGGCAGATGGTGATGATGGCGCAGGCCGACCCACGCCGCGGTGTGAATGCCATTGCCGCCTTCAACCGTATATGGAAGCAAGTGCAGAAGGAGATTGAAGTGCCCGAAGGTTACACCATGAAATACTTCGGAGAGCAGGAAAGCCAGGCAGAAAGCAATGCCGCACTGGCAGCTAACCTGCCGCTGACATTCTTCCTTATGTTCGTCACCTTGCTGTTTCTGTTCCGCAGCTACCGGAAACCGATTGTTATCCTGCTGATGCTGCCGCTTATCTTTATAGGTATTGTACTGGGACTGGTGGTATTGGGAAAATCATTCGACTTTTTCTCCATCCTCGGCTTGCTGGGGCTGATTGGAATGAATATCAAGAATGCCATCGTGCTGGTGGACCAGATTGATACGGAAACCGCTGCCGGAAAAGCACCGCGTGAAGCCGTTATCAGTGCAACGACCACCCGTATTGTCCCGGTGGCTATGGCATCGGGTACCACTATCCTGGGAATGTTGCCGTTATTGTTCGACGCCATGTTCGGCGGCATGGCGGCAACCATTATGGGTGGTTTGCTGGTAGCCTCGGCATTGACATTATTCGTGCTGCCGGTGGCTTATTGCGCCATTCATAAAATCAAGTGAGAGAACATTCAACAATTTACAGTTTACCAATTGAATGATGAAAACAAAGATACTTATTCTATCATTACTGTGCTCCGGACTGAATGCCGGGGCACAACAAGCATATCTGAGCCGCGAAGAATACCGCGACAAGGTAGAAGCATACAGCCAGATTCTGAAACAACAGCATCTGAAAACATTCGCCAGTACCGAGGCACGCAAGATTGCCTCCACCGGTTTCCTGCCCCAGATTGACATCACTGCCGAGGGTACCGCCAATCTCAATCATCTGGACCAATGGAACAGTCCGAAAGGAGACTACCACCCTTATACCTATCAGGCACTTGCCACCTTGACGCAGCCGCTTTATACCGGAGGTTCCCTAATAGCCCAAAAGAAAGTGGCGCAAACCGAAGAGGCACTGGAGCAACTAACCACAGAACTGACCCTCGACCAGATACACTATCAAAGTGACGCCGTCTATTGGAATGCCTCTGCCGCCCGTGCCGGTCTGAAAGCCGCGGCTACCTTTCAGGATATTGTACAACAGCAGTACGACATCATCCAAGACCGCTTCGATGACGGCGCCATCAGCCGCACAGACTTGCTGATGATTTCCACCCGGCGTAAGGAGGCCGAATTACAGTACATCAAGGCACGCCAAAACCATACCCTTGCCCTGCAAAAACTGAATATCCTTATGGGCTCGGAACCGGACGCTCCCATAGACAGCATAGCCGAAATAGATATACCGACTGCCTCCATCATCCCTTTGGGCCTGGATGATGTGCTGCCCCGCCGGGCAGAATATGCCAGTACCTCCGTGAACATCGCCCGCAGTGAAGCGCAACGGCATGCCGCCCTCAGCCGCTACAATCCACAAGTCAGCATGTTTCTCGCTACCGGTTGGGATACGGGAATCGCCCTATATGGGGCAGAATGTACCTCATACTCCCGTCGCAGGGGTCAACGTCAGCATCCCCATCTTCCGTTGGGGAGCCCGCTTCAAGACAAACCGCCAACAGAAAGCCTATATCGGCATACAGAAGCTGCAACAAAGCTATGTAACGGACAATATTCTGGAAGAGCTCTCCGCAGCCACCACAAAGCTAACGGAAACTGAACAGCAAGTCAAGACGGCCCGGGAGAATATGACACTTGCCGAAGAGAATCTAGACCTTGTCACCTTCTCTTATAATGAAGGAAAAGCCAGCATGGTAGATGTACTGTCCGCACAACTCTCATGGACACAAGCACACACCAACCTGATTGATGCGTATCTCGCGGAAAAGATGGCGGTAGCTGAATATTGGAAAGTGGTCAGCGAATGAAATGCCCCTCAACGAAAAAGATAAAGAAACTCCGGCATGGCTTTGTAAAGCCATGCCGGAGTTTCTTTATCTTTCCCCTACTGACCAGGTTTATCCCAAGAATGAAATCAATACACCAGCCGCAACAGCCGACCCGATTACACCGGAGATATTACTGGACATACAGTAATTCAGCACATGGTTTTTCG
>OWHY01000815.1_pt1 | contig 15094 bp, 7 predicted proteins | sample 1732971 | NCBI WGS metagenome assembly OWHY01 (sample SAMN05065775, study PRJEB22554) | human gut metagenome | biome: ENVO:2100002; feature: ENVO:00000062; material: ENVO:00002003 | host: Homo sapiens | place: USA
CGTCGGCAGCGTCAGATGTGTATCAGAGACAGGGGCAGGGCGAGCTTCGAACCCACATCCGGCAGATAACAGAAATGCTCCGGCGAATGGCAGGATACCTATATCTGCATGGCGGAATGCCCCGACCACCCCCGACCGCTACCGGACTGCCGTCCCGCCCTCGCCGGCGACAGGTTCCGTCCAAACGGAGAACCGCCGGATGCAGGCTCTGCGGGCCGCCTCCTGACAGGCTTCGGCCTCCTGCGGCGTCAGCTCGTGAGGGGTTCCCGCCAGACGGCAGCCGTTCCCGGCGACGTTCGTCCCGAAGGCCGGGGCCACGAGCGTCTGGAACCATGCGCAGGCCGCAGTGTAACGTCCGGTCCCGGGATTCAGGTGGTATCCGTCGCGCGTCAGGTCCAGCGAGTCGCACAGCGCCGTGTTGCGCAGGTCCTGAATCGCCGTGCCCGACGGGACGACCACTTCGACGGAGGTCTCCCGCATGAGTTGTTCGACCGAAGAGACGATTCCCCGGTACATCAGTTGCTGGTTCTTCTCGTATCGTCCGAAATCCCGGTGCTGCGAATTGCGGGCATAGGCCCATGTCTGTTGCCAGGCGATGCAGGCTCCGGCATTGGGGCAACACCATCGCACGATCTCGACCAGCCGGCCGAACCAGGGCTGATAGGTCGGATAGATGCCCGATTTGCCCGACGCCTGTTGCAGTACCACGACGTCCCACCGTTCGTCGGCGATTCCGTCCAACAGGGTCGCTTTCTTCGAAACGGTCTCCCAGCGGTTGGACGTCGACTTGTAATAGATATACGCAGGGGCGTTGCCGGCATATTCCCGGCAATGGCGTTCGAGCGAACACCCGGCTATGTAGAGACGCCCCAGCACGACGTTCCGGATGCCGGCAGCCTCCAGCAGCTCGGGCAGATACATCATGCCGTCGTCGGTGAAACTGTTGCCGATGCCGAGGATGCGCAGCGTGTCGGGCTGCTGCGGGATGGGGTAGTTGGGGAACTTTTGGGCGAACAGGCTGACGCAGACGAGAGACAGTCCTACGGTCAGCAAAAGGCGCAATGTGCGTTTCATAATCATATGGTCGGTTTATCGGGTTTGTTGCAGATGGGTGATGCGCAGCAGCCGGTCGAATTCGGACCGGGACAGCGTCGTTGCGACCCGCACCGTTTTGCTGACGCCCGGTACGAGGTCGAAATAGTTGTCCTCGAAATGTTCGTTGCCGTCGAGAGCGAGCCAGACGGCGCGGACGAAACGGTCGCTCGAGAGCGTAATTTCATAACCGTCCGCCGCAGGTCCGACGCTCCATCGGATGTCGGCTTCGGGCAGCTCAAGCTCTTTTTGAGAGACGAAATATCCGATGTTGGCGTAGCGGCGTCCGTCGGTCGTGAATTCCGCGACGACGATCGCCCGATTGCGGGCGCAACCGTGCAAGAGTCCGGAAATGTCGGCCGAATAGACGTTCCGACTGGCATTGGGTGCGACGGTTAGGCTGCGGGTGTTTTCCGAGAGGAGGGCGCCGTCCATGTCCATGACCGTTATCCGGAGTTTGCCCCGGACCGTTTTGCGGCGGTCCGACACAAGGCGGACATTCAGCGTGTTTCCCTCGGCAAGGGGCGATACGAGGATGTCGTCGAAGGCCGGGCGGGCGAAATAATGTTGCGCCTTCCAGCGGCCGTACCAGTCGCGGCTGGCCCACGAAGCCACGGGCCAGCAGTCGTTGTGCTGCCAGAAGAGCGATCCCCAGCAGTAGGGTTTGTCGCGCCGGTGCGCCTCGATGGCGGTCTTGATGGCGTCGCCCTGCAAAACGTGGCTCATGTAGAGGAACGTGCGGAAATCGCGTGCGGGCCAGTATTCGTCTTCGAGGTATTGGCGGATGCGCATGTTGGCGAAATCGCCGCCGCGCTGGTGGGCCATCATCACCTCCGATTCGATGTCCCAGTCGCGCTCTTCGGGGGCGAAACGCAGGACGGAGGCGTATTCGGGGAACGACTGGAAGCCGTATTCGCTGAAGAAGCGGCTGCGCGTGGCGTTGTAGTCGGCGATCGGTGCGCGGCTGTGCCACACTTTCCAGAAATGCGTATCGCCTTCGCTGTTTTCGCTCGTGCCTTCGTGACGCGACCAGGGCGACGAGGGGTGGTAAGGCGTGCCGGGCGAGCAGGCGGCGACGGCTTCGGGCAGCACTTCGTAGTATTGGCGGCGGAGCTGGTCGCCGATGATCCGGTCCCATTCGGGATGCCCCTGCTTGGCGTACCGGGTGTTCCATCCCCAGCCGAACCACGCTTCGTTGCACTCGTTGTTGCCGCACCATACGGCGATCGAGGGGTGGTTGCGCAGACGGCGGATGTTGTCTTCGGCTTCGAGCCGGACGTTTTCGAGCCATGCCCCCTCGGCGGGATAGACGCTGCATGCGAACATGAAATCCTGCCATACGAGGATGCCCCGTTCATCGCACAGTTCGTAGAAAACATCGTCTTCATAGACGCCTCCGCCCCAGACGCGCAGCATGTTCATGTTCACGGCCGCGGCGTCGTCGATCGTCTTCTCGTAGACGGCGCGCGTGACGCGCGGCAGGAAGACGTCGCAGGGGATGTAGTTGGCTCCTTTGGCGAAGAGCGGCTCGCCGTTGAGTTCGAAGTAGAAGGTCGTGCCGTCGGCGACCTTGTCGCGCACGAGGCGCAGCGAGCGCAGCCCGATGCGGGTGGTCCGGCTGTCGGAGGCGTCGCCCGCCGCGACCGAAGCCCGGAATTCGTAGAGATGAGGTTCGCCCAGTTCGCGGGTCCACCAGAGTTTCGGAGAGGCAATGTCGAGCGGGACGGTTACCTTGTTGATTCCGGAGCGCAGCGGCGCCGTGACCGAGGCTTCGATGCCTTCGCCGGGGGATGCAACGGTGACTACGGCTTCCGCCAGGTCACGGACGGAGGCGATTTCCACCTCGACCTCGACCCGGGCGCGCCTGGCCGTAACCTCCTGCTGGCGGTAGAAGACATCGCTGATGCGGGCGCCGCTCCAGCCCTCCAGATAGACCGGACGCCAGATGCCCGAGGTCACCAGGCGCGGACCCCAGTCCCAGCCGTAGTGGTAACCCGCCTTGCGGGCGAAGACGCTGACGCGTTTGTCGAAAAGCCCGCCGTTGGCCGACTGATCGTTGACGGCCTCGTAACGGTAGGGCAGCGAGTCGTATTTGGGCAGGTCGACCTTGATCGGCGAGTGGAAATAGACTTTCAGGGTGTTTTCGCCCGGACGGAGCAGCCGTTTGACCTCCGTGCGCCAGCGGCGGAACATGTTGTCGGCGGCGAGCACCTTCTCGTCGTTGAGGTAGACGTCGGCATAGGTGTCGAGCCCTTCGAAGACCAGTTCGATCCGCTCGCGGGCGAGCAGGCCGGCGTCGGCCTCGAAATGCGTTTCGTAGATCCAGTCTTCCTTGTCGACCCACTGTACGCCGCGCTCGTTGAGGCGGAAATAGGGGTCTTCGATGATCCGGTTGGCCATCAGGTCGGTGTGCACCGTGCCGGGGACCGTGGCCGGATACCAGTTGTTGAGCCGCGCCTGACGGAACTGCCAGTCGTCGTGCAGGTGTTGACGGACGGGGGCTGCGGCTGCGGCGAGGGCCATGCAGAGGGACATAGCGGTAAGGATTGGTTTGAAGTTTTTCATAAGATGAAGGGTAGATCAGTATTTGATGAGCATCTGGGAGATGTATTCGCGGTATTCGATCGGGGTCATGTTTTTCTTTTTGGTGAAGATGCGGATGAAATTCGACTTGTTGTTGAAGCCGCAGGCGTAGCAGATCTCCGAGGCGCTGAGCGTCGTGTTGGCAAGCAACTGGCAGGCCTTGGAGATGCGCATGTTGTTGACGAAGGTGATGTAGGAGATGTTCGTGCGCTTCTTGAAAAAGTGCGAAAAGGCCGATTCCGACATGTTGACCAACCCGGCCACGTCGGTGAGCCGGATGTTCTGGCAGAGGTTTTTCTCGATGTAGTCGCAGACTTTGGCGATGCGGCGCGATTTGGAGGTGTGGACAATGTTCTTCGAGTCGCAGAGATTGCTCATAAGCACCTTGCGGTTGGCCGTGGCCAGCGCGTTGAGAATGTCCAGAAAAGCGGTCGCCGACTGGAATCCCTGCATGCGCGTGAGTTCAAGAATCCGGTCCCGGACGCTCAACTGTTCGGGACCTGTGAACGAAAGCCCCTGCCGGGAGTCGAGCAGCAGTTGCCGGATGGGGAGAAACAGGCGTTTGTTGACGATCGGGAAGTCGATCAGGTCGCCCGAGAACTGAATGGTGATGACGTGGTTGGTTTTCAGGGGCGATTTCCACACGTGCGGCACATAGGGACCGGTCATCACCAGGTCCAGCGGACCGAAATCCTCGGTGGAATCGCCCACGATGCGCGATCCCCGAGTGTTCATCACCAGATTGATCTCGTATTCCGGATGGCAGTGGATCGGATAGTCGAAATGCGCGTTGGGGTGGTTGAGGATGATGAAAAGGTCCTCGTTCGTGATCGGGGTGATCTCCTGCTGTATCTCTTTCATGTCCGGTAAGGGTTTCAGGTCCGGTACAAAAATAGGAATAATTCAGAAAGCTCCATGAATAATTCAAAAAAGTATACTTGTTTAACCGACTTATACAATCCGGTAAATTTTCGGGTACATATCTTTGCATTAGTAAAAAAATCCTAAAACGACTTACATGAATTCGATTGCGATTAATTTTGTCGACTGCGCGATTATCGTCCTTTACCTTATATTTATAATATGGTGGGGATTGCGCAACGGCAAGAGTTCCGACGCCGGGTCCTATTTTCTGGCCGGCCGCACGATGCCGTGGTGGATCGTGGGTCTGTCGCTTTTCGCCGCGAGCATCTCCAGCACGACGCTCATCGGCCAGTCGGGCGACGCCTACCACACCGGAGTGGCCGTGTTCAACTACAACCTCACAGGTGTCGTGGTGATGGTGTTTTTCGCCACGTTCCTGCTGCCGCTCTACATCCGTTCGGGGATATTCACGATTCCCGAGTTTCTCGAACGACGCTTCGACAAGCGGTCGCGCTACTACTTTTCCGGAATCTGCATCGTGGGCAACATCTTTCTCGATGCGGCCGGGGCGCTGTATGCCGCCGCGCTGATCATCAAGTTGTTGTTCCCGGAGGCGGACTTGCAGCTCATCATCATCATCTTCGCCGTGCTGGCGGCTTCGTACACCATTCCGGGCGGTCTTTCGTCGGCGATCAACGCCGAGCTGATCCAGGCGGTGATTCTGATCGTCGGGTCGGTGATCCTGACGGGAGCCTGCTTCGCCAACGGCGGGTTCGACTACCTCGCGTCGCTGTTCGAAAGCGGCGACATGAGCGTCAGACTGATTCGCCCGCTGACCGATACGGCCACGCCCTGGCTGGGGCTGATCGTCGGCATGCCGGTGCTGGGCATCTATTTCTGGGCCAACAACCAGACGCTCGTACAGCGCGTGTTGAGCGCGCGGAGCGTCGACGAGGGCCGCAAAGGGGTGATGTTCGCCGGAGCGCTGACGCTGGCCACCCTGTTCATCATCGTCTTTCCGGGCGTTATCGCCCGCCATCTCTTCCCGGGCATCGAGAAACCCGACATGATCTATCCGACGATGGTGCTGCGCCTGCTGCCCACGGGGTTACTGGGGATCATGCTTTCGGCGCTGCTCGCCGCGCTGACGTCGACGTTGAGCGCCATTCTGAACTCCACGTCGACGCTCTTCACGATGGATTTCTACGCCAAGATCGACAAGCGGGCCGACGAACGCAAGCTGGTGTGCGTCGGCAAGCTGGCTTCGCTGGTCATCATCGTGATCGCCGCCCTCTGGGCTCCGCAGATCGGACGTTTCGGTTCGCTGCTCAAATATTACCAGGAGATGCTCTCCTACATTGCGCCTCCCGTCGTGGCGGCTTTCCTGATGGGCGTTTTCTCGCGCCGCGCCAACGGGCGGGGAGCCTTTGCGGGGCTGATCGCCGGACTGGTCGTCGCGGCGGCGATGCTCCTCTGGCGCACGGAGATCTTCGGCGGGATGCACTTTCTGCTGATCGTGCCGTTCCTGCTGGTCTTCAGCCTGTCGGTGATCTGGGCCGTAAGCCGTACGGCTCCCGCGCCCCGGCCCGACAAACTGATCGACACGACCTTTTCGGCGGCGGATTTCCGGGCTGAAACCCGCTCGCTCGCGGAGGTTTCCTGGTGGCGCAACTACCGCGTATGGGGCGGAGTGCTGCTGGTTCTGTGTATGCTTATTCTCATAATATTCCGTTGATATGAAACTGAAGAAATACGAAAAAAATCCGATCATCGCTCCCAATCCGGCCAATGCCTGGGAGAATCTCGTAACCTGCAACCCGGGGGTCATCTACGACGACGGCCGGTTTTACATGCTCTACCGCGCCGCCGGCGACGACAAGGAACATGTCATCCGTTTGGGGCTGGCCGTCAGCGAGAACGGCTTCGACTTCCGCCGTGTCGGCGATTCGCCGGTATTCGGTCCCAGCGCGGACGGTCCCGACGGAGGGTGCGTCGAAGATCCGCGCATCGTGAAGTTCGACAACGAGTTTTACATTACCTACGCCTACCGCGCCCATGCCCCCGGGCAGTACTGGACTTTCGCGCACGACGTGGTGCGTCTGCCCCAATGCGGAGCTTATGCGCCGGCCGCCATGGCGCAGAACCTGGGAAATACGGGGCTTGCCGTGACGACCGACTTCCGGAATTTCCGACGGCTGGGGCGGCTTACGTCGCCCGTGCTCGACGATCGGGACGTAATCCTTTTCCCGGAGAAAATCGGCGGGAAGTTCGCCATGATGCACCGTCCCAAACAGTTCGTGGGCGAACGTTACGGGGTGAAATACCCTTCGATCTGGCTGAAGTTCTCCGACGACCTGCTGGCATGGGAGGACAAGCCCAGCCATCTGCTTATCGCCGGCCGCGAAGGAACCTGGGAGGAGAAGATCGGCGGAAGCACGCCGCCGATCCTGACCGAGGCAGGGTGGCTGACGCTCTACCACGGAGTTGCCGACGGCGGCACGGCCGAATACCGCGTCGGGGCGCTGCTGCTCGACCGGGAGAATCCACTGCGGGTGCTGGCCCGGACGCCGGAACCGATCCTCGAACCCGAATTTTTCTATGAAACCGAAGGTTTTTACAGCCATTGCGTCTTCCCAACCGGCAATGTGGTCGTCGACGGCGTGCTGTACGTCTATTACGGCGGAGCGGACAAATATGTAGGCGTTGCAACCTGCCGGCTGGAGGAATTATTAAATTATTTGACGGAGAAATGCCGTTGCGAATAGCCCATTTGCGCTTTGTTTTCATAAAAGTATAATCAATCAGCGATTTTCTAAAACAGTTCTTCCGTAGCAGCATGTTACTTTGCAGTGTCCGGTGCAGTTCCCGGAACCGCCCCGGACCGTATCAATAAACTACTCTAATCTAAAACTTATGAAAATGAAATTTTACCTGATCGTTCTCTCCCTGCTGGCGGTCTGCCTGTGGGGGACGGGAGACGTCCGCGCCCAGTCCGCATCACGGAGCATGACCGTGACGGGCAAGGTCGTGGATCAGAACGGCGCCGCCGTAACGGGCGCGTCGGTTGTCGTCGTCGGCACGACGAAAGGAACCACAACCGGGGCCGACGGAGCCTTTTCATTGACCGGAGTGGCTTCGGACGCCCGCCTTGCCGTCAATTTCATCGGCTATAAAACGCAGACGGTGGAGGTCGGCGGCCGCACCTCTTTCAACATCGTGCTGGTCGAGGAGGCCACGGCCGTGGACGAAGTGGTGGTCGTGGGTTACGGACAGGTCAAGAAGAGCGACCTGACGGGTTCCGTGGCCTCGGTCAAGGCCGAGAAACTCACCGACATCCCGGCCAACTCGATCGACGGGCTGTTGCAGGGCCGCGTGGCCGGCGTGCAGGTGGTCAACTCCTCGCAGGACCCCGGCGCCTCGTCGACGGTCCGCATCCGCGGCAACTCGTCGCTCAACGGTTCGAACGCTCCGCTGGTGGTCATCGACGGATTCCCCTGGGGCGATGCCGGCGACCTGAAACAAATCAACCCGCAGGACATCGTTTCGATGGAGGTGCTCAAGGATGCCTCGGCATCGGCCATCTACGGTTCGCGCGGCGCCAACGGCGTGATCCTCATCACCACGCGCAAGGCGCAGGAGAACGTGACGCGCATCACGCTGCGCCAGCAGACGACCGTTTCGGGATTCAGCTCCGAGCTGAACCTCTGGCGCGATCCCGTGCTGATGGCGATGCTCTCGAACGAAAGCAGCATCAACGCCGGACTGACGCCGACCTACATCGGAGCGACCAATGCCAACGGCGTCTATTATCCCTCGATTGCGGAGTTGCAGACGACCTGGACAACCAACACGCGCTGGGACGACCTGGTCTTCCGCCCGACGCCCGTGTCGAACAACACCACCGTACAGGTGCAGAGCAGCAACGACCGCACGATGTTCCAGGCCAGCGCCAACTACTACCTCGACAACGGCATGTACATCGAGGACACCTACCGCAAATACGGCGGTAATTTCTCGGTCGAGCACAAGCTGCTGGACAACCTGCGCATGAAGGCCAGCGCCAACATCACCAGCAACAAGCGTCACAACAACGGCGGACTGGCCTACTGGCGCAACCCGATCTTCCCGGTCTACGACGACAACGGCGATTACTGGCTGTACGGTGCCCAGGACTATTCGCATCCGCTGGCCCTGACCAATTTGCAGAAGAACGATTCGAAGGGGTTAGACATCATCTCGTTCGCTTCGGTGAACTGGGACGTGCTTCCCTGCCTGAACGTCATGGCGCAGTTCAACTACAAGCACGGCGAGCAGATCACCGACAAATATTTCCCGAAGAAGTATTCCGAGACGGGCGTGTTCAACGACGGTTACGGGTCGATCGACAACTGGAAGGACGACAACATCGTTTTCGAGGCTTACGCCACGTTCGATCGGACCTTTGCTGAAAAGCACCGGCTGACGGTGATGGGCGGTTACTCTTACGAGAACTACCAGTCGCGCAGTTCGTCGCTGGCCGCCAAGGGCTTCATCAACGAATCGCTGGGCAACGAGAACCTCGCCGCGGGCGATTCGGAGACCTATTCGATCGGCAACGGCTCCTACAAGACCGAGCTGGTCTCGGCCCTCACGCGTATCAACTACACGTTCGACAACCGGTTCCTCTTCACCTTCACGGCCCGCGCCGACGGTTCTTCGAAATTCGGCTCCAACAACAAGTGGGCCTTCTTCCCCTCGGGGGCGTTCAGCTGGAAGATGCACGAGGAGCGGTTCATCCGGAACCTGAACGTTTTCGACGTGCTGAAGATCCGCGCCTCCTACGGTATTTCGGGCAACCAGGGTATTTCGGCCTACCAGACGCTGAGCCGCTACGGACAGCACAAGTATTTCAACGGAGGCAAGTGGGTGACGGCCATCGGACCCGGCTATCAGTCGGGCACCACGGGGCAGGACGGCATCTATGCGCTTTGGAGCGGCATCCCGAACAAGGGGCTGAAATGGGAGACCACCGCGCAGGTCGACCTCGGACTGGACATGTCGTTCTTCGGCAACCGTCTGAACGTGACTTTCGACTGGTACGACAAGCGCACCTCGGACCTGCTGCGCGAGCGCAACATCGCGCCTTCGTCGGGTTACGACAAGATGTGGGTCAACGACGGCGAGATCCGCAACCGCGGCATCGAACTGACGATCGACGGCGTGGCGTTCCAGAACCGCGACTGGCGCGTGGGCGGCACCTTCGTCTTCTCGCGCAACCGCAACAAGGTGCTCAGCCTCGGAAACGCCGTGCAGACCGGTCTGAAAACCGACCTGCGGACCGGCATGCAGTATGAATATTACGGCAACCAGAGCGAACAGTTCCGCGCCTATACGAATATCCTCGCCGTAGGGCAGCCGATGTACGTCTTTTACGGATACAGGACCGACGGCATCGTGCAGTCGCTGGCCGAGGGCCTGAGCGCCGGTCTTTCGGGCGACGACGCCCAGCCGGGTGAGTTCAAGTATGTGGATATTTACGACGGCGACGGATTGGAGACCGTCGACGAGAACGACATGTGCATCATCGGCGACCCGAATCCCGACTGGATGGCCTCGCTGGGCATCGACGTTTCGTGGCGTCGTTTCGACTTCAGCATCTTCTTCAACGGCGTCTTCGGCAACGACGTGCTGAACACCAAGCGTTTCGACCAGCCGAGCAATATGCCGATGCGCTGGACGGCCGACAATCCGACCAATTCCTACCCGCGGCTGAACGCCAACCGCCAGACCAAGCTCTCCGACTGGTGGGTCGAGGACGGTTCGTTCGTGCGCATCCAGACCATGACGCTGGGATATTCGATCCCCTTCTCGAAGAAGGATGCGGCACGCAAGATACGCCTCTACGTCAGTGCCGACAATCTCTACACCTTCACCGGCTTCGAGGGCTACGATCCCGAAGTGGGGATGACGGGTATCTATTCGGGCGGCTATCCGCGCCTGCGCAAATGGACGTTCGGAGCCGACTTCACCTTCTAAACATTGCCAACCATGAAAATCAAACACCTTATACTTGCGTTCGGGGGAGCCTCTCTCCTGGCGGCCTGCAATCTGGACGAGTATCCCTACGGCTTCTACTCCGAGGACAACTTCTACAAGACGGAGGCGGACGCCGAGTCGGCCGTGAACTATATCTACGACGCGATCAATTACATCGAATATTCGCGTTCGATCGTCTTCCTGGGCGACATGAACACCGACGACATGGAGCCGAAAGGCGACGCCGCGGCGGCCAACAAGGAGCTGGACGGATGGAAGATCAACAATTTCAAGACCAACACCACGCTCGGCAATTTCTACAAGTACTCCTACATCACGATCAACCGTGCCAACGCCGTGATCAAGAAGGTGCCGGGAATGAACATCGACGAGGGCCGCAGGAACCGCTTCCTCGGCGAGGCCTATTTCATGCGCGCCTATTCGTATTTCAACCTCGCGCGCAACTTCGGCTGCGTGCCCGTCCACACGACGCCTGTCGAGACGCTCGAAGATACGGCCGTCCCCGCCGCCGAGTCGCTCGACGCCATGTGGAAGCTCGTCATCGAGGACTTCAAGACCGCCGGTACGCTGCTGCCGTTCTTCGCGGCGCCCGAAACGGGCCGTGCGGACCGCGCCGCGGCCTACGGAATGCTGGCCAAGGCTTATCTCTACATCGCGTCGGCCAAGGAGCACGGCGTGCCCCAGTACGCCGCCATGTCGCACGACGTGGACGAATACTATGCCGAGGCGGTGAAATACGCCGGGCTGGTGGTCGACAATCCCGAGCAGACGGTCTTCCGTTTCGACGACAACCTGCTCGATATTTACGACGTCGAGCGGCCGGCCGGACCCGAGCATATCTTCATCATGTCGATGGACCGCACGGGAGAATCGGAGGGGCAGTATTCGAAGATCTCGAAGATGTACCTGCCCTATGTTTCGGGAGCCACGATCTATCTCAAGCAGGGCGATTCCGACCAGATGGTCCCGACCCACGACGGCTGGGGCGAGTACCGGACCGCGCTGTCGTTCTACGATGCGTTCGCCTCGGGCGACCGCCGTCACGACTGGCTGATCGTCGACAAGGTGTACGACGCCGCGGGCAATGTGGTGGCTTCGACGGCCGACGGCAAACTGAACTATCCGTTCTGCCGCAAATTCATCGACCCGAATTTCTCGGGAGACAAAACCTCCACGCGTCCCTACCTGCTCCGCTATTCGGACGTCGCATTGACCTATGCCGAAGCCGCCGGACCTACGGTCAAGGCGTATGAACTGGTGAACTTCATCCGCAACCGCGCCGGGCTGGGCGATCTGGAGCCGGGGCTGGACAAGGAGACGTTCCGGGAGCGCGTGATGGACGAGCGCCGTTTCGAACTGGCTTTCGAGGGAAACCGCTGCTATGACCTGCGCCGCTGGAACCGCCTGCACACGGACATCGCCGAAGCCAAGGGACAGGGGTTGAGCGCCGAGCAGATGGTGTTCTATCCGATCCCGTCCGTCGAGTCCGACCTGAACCCGAATCTTTAACCTTTTAAGAAAACGCAGAATTATGAACAAGCTGAAATATTTGCTGAGCGCTTTCGTCCTGCTGTGCTTCGCATCCTGCAAGGACGATCCGTGGGAAGATGTCGCCGACGGCGGCTGGAACCACGAGCGGTCGATCATCGACGTCAAGTTCGAGGGTCAGGCCGGAACGCCAACCATCACGGAGACCGATTCCGAAACGGGCGTCATCGAGCTGCAACTGGCGTCGGACATGGTCGCGGACATGTCGAAGGTCCGGGTCGAAACGCTGACGCTCTCCTATAAGGCCACGGCCAATGTCGCCTCGGGCGGGACGATCGACTTCACGAAGGGCGATCCGCAGATCGTCGTGACCTCTCCCAACGGCGAATCGCGCACCTATACGCTCGAAATGACCGAGTTCACGGAGACGCTGACCGGAACGTATACGATCAGCAACCTCTGGGTCTACGGAGGCACGGGCGCCGCTTACGACTGTACGAAGCTCTACAAACCCGCCGACAAGTCGTGGTGCTGGAACGGCGAAGACCGGGGACCCGCCGCCGAGATGGACAACTATCTGGTGTTCACGCTCGGAGAGATCCTCGCCGACGGCAATACGACCGGAACCTGCATGAACTGGGCCGGCGAGGACGCCAAAAACTGGGATTGCGTCTTTGCCGGGGCGTCGAATCCCGACACCGGAAAGCCGGTGGACCTGACGCAGTTCTACCGTCAGATTCCCAAGGGCGAAAGCACCTGGCTGCGCAACTATTCCGACGGGACGATCACCTTCACCGATGCCGACGGGAACAAGACCTCCTGCACGCTCGTGCCGAAGGGCACCTACCAGATGCCCAATGTGCCGCCGATTCCGCTGACGCTCGAATCCGAGGCCTTCAAGTTCAACCTGAAAGGCACGGAGGACTGGAACAACACCTACAACGATTACGGGGTCTTCGCCCGCAATCCGGTGACGTATTACATCGAGATCGTGAAGCAGCCGGCCGGTTTCGAGGTTCCCGAGGCGTCGAAGACGATCGAGGAGCCGGTCGATCCCGAACCGGAACCGGAGCCAGATCCGGAGGAGACCTCGCTCGCCGGAACCTACTCCGTAGGCCGTCTGACGGTCTACGGCGGTTCGGCCGACCCCGCGTTCGTCAACCCGGTGGACAAGAGCTGGGTGTGGGACGATTCGATCGGGAAGGAGTCCGACAACATCCTGGCAATGACCGCCACGGGCACCGACGACGCCGGCCGCGAGACGGGAGAGTGCGAATACCTGCCCGGTGAGGACGGCGGATACTGGAATTACATCCTCAAAGCCGACTATAACAAGGAGGGGACGGGCGCTCTCGACCTGACCAAATATTACGGCCTGCTGCCCCACGGCAAAAGCGCCTACGTATATGACGCCGAAGCCGGAACCGTGGTGTTCACCTCGGGAATCGTCTCCATCACGGCGAAGCTCCTGCGGGAGGGGGATTACAGCTACGGCTCCTCGACGCTCAGCGTTCCCGGAATCGCCTTCGACTTCGCTCTGCCCGGGCAGACGACGCAGGGAGCCTATCCCTGGACCGATTACGACCGGTTCGCCGTCGGGCCGCGCAACTACGTGATGCTCTTCAACAAGCAGGCGGAAGCCGGCGAATGATCCGATAACGTCCGCATGCAGGTCCGGCCTGTATGCGGACTTATAACCGATGCCTATGAAAAACTTCGGAAACCTTCTGCTCGCATGCATGGCGGCGCTGCTGGGGGCCTGTGCGGGAGAATCCGCCGGGAAATGCGACGCCGTGGTGCGTATCGACGCCGACAGCGTCGTCAATCGCGGCTATATCGGCAACGGGGTCCAGTGGGACCCTTATGCCCTCGATTACGGACAGGGCCGCGTCGAAATCAGCGATGCCGACTGGGAGAAACTCTATGCCCGGCTCGATTTCATGCGGCCGGCCTTTATCCGCGTGATGACCAACACGACCTCGGTCGTGCGCGACGGACGGCTCGATCGCATGCGCGGATTCGAACACCTCTCGCACATACTCGGCTACTGCCAGTCGCGCGGCGTGACGGTGATGTTCGGCGACTGGGGCGGATCGCTCATGGACGCCCGGGCCGGGACGGTCAACCGCACGCTGCTGGACCACGCCGCGGCCTATGTCGCCTGGCTGGTCGGCGAAAAGGGCTATGACTGCATCCGTTACTACAACCTCGTCAACGAACCCAACGGCTTCTGGTCGGCGGCCGACGGCGATTTCGACCTGTGGGCGAAGGCCGTGAGTTATTTCCGCGGGCGGCTCGACGCCGAGGGGCTTGCCGGGAAAGTGGAGCTGGTCGGTCCCGACGCCGCGATCTGGGGACCCGAAGAGGCGTGGTGGGTGAGCCGCAGCCGCGATGAGCTGGGCGAGGGTATCGGCCTGTACGACATCCACACCTATCCGTCGAAATGCACGGTTAACTCGGGGGAGTACGCCCGTATCCTGGAGGCTTACCGCAGGGAGGTTCCCGCCGGGAAGAAGATCGTGATGGGGGAGATCGGCTTCAAGTTCGTCGAGCCGGCCGATTCGCTTTTGCAGGCCGAGAACCTGCGCCGGGCCGCAGCGCATCCGAACGCCTCGACGGACGATTCGCAGATGTTCGTATACGACCCTATGTACGGCACGGACATGGCCGATGCGTTGTTCCAGACGATTCATGCGGGCTATTCGGGCTGCATCGCGTGGATGCTCGACGATGCGATGCACTTCAAGGAGGCGCCCGACAAACTCAAGATATGGGGTTTCTGGAACATCTTCGGCGACGAGATTTTCGGAGCCGGCGAGGAACGGGTGCGCCCGTGGTATTATGCCTGGTCGTTACTGACCAGGTATATGCCTGCCGGAACTGCGGTTTATAGAACAGACACCACCGGAGAGCCTTTCGTAAAGGCTGCCGTATCAGGAAAAGATGGGAAATATATGATTGCTTTGGTGAATGTTTCTGATCTGTCTCTTATACACATCTGACGCTGCCGACGAAGCTAGAAGTGTAGATC
>OWHY01000841.1_pt1 | contig 14656 bp, 9 predicted proteins | sample 1732971 | NCBI WGS metagenome assembly OWHY01 (sample SAMN05065775, study PRJEB22554) | human gut metagenome | biome: ENVO:2100002; feature: ENVO:00000062; material: ENVO:00002003 | host: Homo sapiens | place: USA
CCCAGCATCAACCGATAAAGAACTCCGTTATCAGAATCGAGCTGAGTCCATCGCCAGAACATACCCAGTTCTATGACATTGAGGACTGGCAAAAGCTCTGGCAAGAGTTCGCCGAGGAGTTCGACAAACAAGTGATTACCGGCAAGGACGGAAAAGTCCGTTCGTGCCAGACGAATTTGGCTAACAGCAAATACTCGGTCTGGCTGCATACGGAATCCAAAGGCGAAGTCCCTCACCTCCATGCTGCGGTTTGCCGTTTAGATGAAAATGGCAATATCAACAATGACCACAACATTCATCTTCGTGCGCAACGTGCAGCGGAGCGAGTGGCAAAGAAACGTGGCTGGACGACTGCGGCGCAAATCCGAAATCGCAACATTCCACAAGTAAACCGAGACTGTATGGAGGTGTTGAAAACAATGCCATCGTGGTCATGGAATGAATACAAAAGTGCTCTTGCCCTGAAAGGCTACGTCGTGCATGAAAGGGAGGACAAGCAAGGAATTATCCGTGGTTATGCACTCGTGCATGGACATACCAAATACAAGGCTTCCGAATTGGGAGTCGGCAGAAATCTGATGATCTCGAAACTTCCTGCGACATGGAAGAAGTTGCATCATCAGCCTGTTATTGCCATTAGGAGTAATACTCCGCAAGCCATCCAACAGGTAGCGGAACATAAGGCTGCTCCTATTGACTACACCCTATATCGCGCAGACCGTCAGGATATGATTCCCTATACCCTTACCCATGAAGGCAAGGAACACCGATTCTATATTCCGGAAAAAGTACTCGACTGCTTCAATGACGAATTTGATTACAGATTTGTTGACAATAGTCAAGAGCTTACCAATATGGCTGTGGCCATTTTTGTCGGACTGCTTGAAACGCCGAATGTAGCAACCGGTGGAGGTGGTGGAGGTTCGCAAAGCGACCTTCCGTGGAGAGACAAGGACGAAGACGATTTGCAATGGGCTCGCAGATGCGCTCGTGCTGCCAGTCGTTCGTTGGGAAAGAAAACGAAAACAGGATTAAAACGATAAGCCTATGAAAAAGAAATTCGATTTTTCCGCAGAAATGAATGAAGCGGAGTCCATAAAATCTACTCCCAAGAATGAATATCTAGAGGAAGAGAAACGGCTACTCAAAGTGAACGTCAAGGAACTTGCCAGCCTGAATGACAACGTGCATTACATGATTACAAATCTGGTAAATCTGCTCGAATTTCTACGGGAGTACAAAGTGGCTATTGCACAGCAAACAAAGGAGGAAGCCGAAAAATTCGGGCAATCTGTCCTTGATAAGTTTCTTCATCAAATTCAAGACAAATGTAGTGAAACTGAGCGAAATATCCGCAAGGCTGATGGGCATATTTTCATACCGCACACGATATTTTATATCTTGATTATCATACTGGTCGTACTATTCTCTTTTTTCGCCAGCATCATGATAGCAAATGCAGAGATTTTGCACTCGGCGTTGATTTGGAAGGCTGCTATTGGATGTGCAGCTGTGGCAATTATAGGAATCGCGATAACGATTCTTCTGCCCAAAATGCTAAAATAGTCATAGAGATATTAGATGCGTAAAAATTGAGCCTCAATTAGTTTAAAGAAGATGTAAAAGTGAGAGCATAGTGCAGAACTATTCTCTCACTTATTTTTTTAGTTTACAATGTCGTAAAATTTTCGATGTTTAGAGTCGTATAATATCTCATTCCCCATTCAACAATAGCTTCAGCTGCTGATCAAAGTCTGACATGATTTCACGATCTTGAATAATTCGAAATTTGTTATATTCGGATACAGCTTTCTCTTCTGCTTGCTGATGAGATATTGTTCCCTTATCCATTAAAATTTCAAGTTGATTGAATTCGAGAAAACGATTTAACGCTCGCCCCCAATCTGACATTGTCATAAGCACATGATTTTTGGCTTGAAGTTCTGCATAATCCAGATACTGAGTGGTAAGTAAATTTAGTTTTTCCACTTCCTTTTCAGAAAGATAATTCTTAGCAACAGTCACATCACTCTTTATAATCCTACCATTGGGCGCATTTTTCCAAGTAGTCAGTCCCATGTGTGGACGCTCTGCATCAGAACGATGATATACGATTTCAGCGGCAGTCTGACCTGAAACAGCATAATGCATGATATTCTGAACAGTCTTGAAAAAAGCAAGTGTAACTTCTGAATTTTTGTCATAATCAACACTACACTCACTATAAATATCGGTTACCTTTTGATAATACCTGCGCTCAGAAGTACGTATCTCACGAATACGCTCCAGCAAATCATCAAAATAGTCTGCCCCAAAAACGTTTTTACCTTTCAGACGTTCATCATCCAAAACAAAACCTTTCTTCAGGTATTCTTTCAATACATCAGTTGCCCAAATACGAAATTGAGTTGCCTCATAACTATTCACCCTATAGCCAACAGCAATCACCACATCAAGATTATACATCAAGACATCTCCAGACCATTTGTCCGAAGGTATTCGAATTTTTCTAATCGCATCGGACAAATGGATTTCCCCACTTTTATCAATTTGGTCAAGATGGTAATTGATGGTAGGGACTGTTACACCAAACAGTTCTGCCATTCTCTGCTGAGAGAGCCAAAATGTATCTGTATCGAAAATGACTTGCACTTGAGCTTTTCCTTTGGCACCACGATAAAGAATGATGGTTGACTCCATGCTCTTTTCCATAACCTCGGGTGTCATGGTTTGCGAAAAGTAGTCTCTCGCCACTTTTACCATCGCTTTTTTTGCGTCAGCATTCATAGCAACAGCCATACACCCCACACGAGATAGGTTCAAGGAGATGACTTTACGTATCGCTCCACTTCCTAGTTCTGCCATTTCCTCTATTTCGACAAAATGCTCTGCCAATGAATATCCCTTCTGAGATACCCACGCCTGAGCCTTGGCAAGAACACGCTCAAAATTCCAATATTTTCCATACCCCATCACACGTGCCAGCTTTCGCGAGTTCCACCACTCTTTATTATCGCCATCCACCTCTCTTAACTGATCAAATGGAGATTGCAATTCTGGGATGTTATTTGGATTATTTTCCATATTATATCAATTTAAAATTAACACCTCTTTACCCATATTGCCGGCATCTCTGACTTATATTCAGGATCGATATAATGACACTGCTTCTGAATAATCCCTCGCCGATGGATTGCCGGCTGTAGGCAATATGTATCAAATTCATCCAAATTAACATTCTCTATGGATGTCCAATGGGGGAAAAGGAGTTTTATGTATGCGGTAGCTATACGTTTAACTGCTGTAAATTCACGCATGCCTGCCGTTCTATCATAATCCACAATCTTATCAAATAATTCTGCATATGAGTTCTGTACTCGAAGATTGTGCATTATCTCTGAGAAGTATTCCATATTCATTGTCCAACCTTTATATATCATGCTTTTATTAATTCGAGGAAGATACCAACCTTCAATAAAGCAATGAAAACGGTCTAACAACGCAGACTCTCGAAAATTATCAGGCAAAGCATCAAAATAACGTTTATTAACAGGTTTTCGATCCTCAGTAAGAGGTATATTACCCATCAGCATCAATCCGCATTCTGATGTAAATTCTTTATCTCCTATTGTCGCTTTACCTTGCTCAAGATATGATTTTAATGCACCTTGTAGTTCTGCTGGTTCCTGAAACACAATTGTCTGTATCTCGTCAAATGCACAAAAGTCGTGATTCTTAAGAATACCAGACTGGTCCTTCGCTCTATCATAAAACAACTTTGCACGTGTTACCTTTCCACCACTTACAAGCCAGCCATATTTACTGATATTATTAAATACATATGATTTACCAGTACCTTTAGGAGCTAATTCGACAACATTAAGACGTGGTTCCACAAACAATAGAAGACGAGTGACAAATTCTAATTTTTGATGTATTGTTTCAAAAGAGTCCGGTTCATACTCCATTGATGAAATAATTAAGTCGAGCCACTCCGTAGTTGTAAAATTCTTTCTTACGTTTTGAATAAAGCTCACATCAACAGATGTATATGGCTTGAATGGTTTGAAGTCTACCATCTCGACATGACTCTTCTTTCCGTCATCATCTGGCAAAAGACACATCTTGATGATGCCCCACATTTCACCATCAACTAATTCAGGATGTTTCGATGCAACATATTCTGGTATCTGTCCTTCTCTTTCCTTTATACCCAGATCTGGAATTCCAAAACGGCGTACATTATGAACCAAATCTATGCTAACTGAGAATCTTGTAAGCAATGTGATATCTTGTCCAGAAATCAATCTGCTACGTATATCTCCAGTAGGCATAATCTTATCTAAGAAAGACGTAAGTCCTTGTTTATCTATTTCTTCTCCATGTGCAAATTTCTTAAGCAAATAATCCTTCACAAAAGAAGGAAGGTTGCGTCCAACAAACAAATTGCCAGTAGTCGCACTATCTTTATATAAAGATTGAGCTCCTAAATATGTTTTAACCTTATTAATTATATTAGCATTCATATTCTACAAATCAAATAAATCATCTTCAACAACAGCCATCTTAATTGAGAATGTATCTTCTTTTTCCCAAGTCCCAATTCTGAGTTTGATTTTGTTAACATCTTTGACAAGCGCTAGTCTCTCACTTGTATAGAGGCATCCTGTTGAACTCATTGCGTAGTTCTTGTTGTTATATTCTATAAAAGGAGTCTGTGATATGTCCAATCCTACAATTTCATATGTAACATACGGATTTGCTTCTTCTACTTCAAAAGTTTTTAATGTAGCTCGCCATTTAACAACATTTCTATCAGGGGAGATTATCATAATAGGAACCAATTGCTCTTCTGGTGTACAACCACCGTGACACCCCATTCCTTCTGGGACTTTTGCAATCAGTGATTCATGCCTAAGTGCACACAGATACACTGTCTTGTTATCTGGCATCTTTATCACATCGTACCTCTCATCCGAAACAACAGATACCTTGCTTTGTAAAGGAACTTCAGCAATACGCCCATAATGGTCGGATTTATATCCTTTCAAATTATAGCCATGCAACAGCTGTGACAAATATGATATACCATGGTCTGACACAATAGCTATCTTCATTCCGGGATGTTCAACTAAAAACTTATGTGTGGTTTTCCTGACAGTTTCAAGGTCATCAATAACATACTTTGGATAAGCTCTGCAAGTATGGGAAACCTCATCAAGATCTCCACTTTTCTCAAGCAGACCACCTGATAAAGCATGAATGTCTACTTTATTAATATCCGTTCTTGTAGGAATCTTCGCCGTAGCAACAAATACTTCGTTCAGGTAATAACCTTCAGATTCATGTTCTTTTACGATTTGAGAGATAAAAGGAATCCAATCTGCACCAAGCCCATCTATCCAAAGATAGCATTGTATGTCAGTGCGAGTACTAAGGAGCGTTCTTGTAGTAGAGAATTTATTTGTCCACTTAAAGTGCTCAATACTGTTCTTGTTTTTATCCAGTATGTAATTCTTTACATCATCAGTATAAACATTAAATACTTTCGCCTCTTTATATTTATCCATATAATCAAGAACCCATGTATCTTCAGCAGAGGCAATAGTTTTATCTAAATAATAATACAAATCTGGATATATGTTTAGAAGTTCTTCCTTAGACAACTTTCCATCTTTATACCATTCAATTATCAATACCTTTTCAGCATAAGACAAAGACGATAGAAAAGATATTGCAGAACGAATACCGGATTTTATCTCAATCTCTGATATTTTTTTAATAAGATATTCTTGGATATCAGATGATAGTTCTATTCCGTTCTTCGCACATTGTATAAGTCCTTCTTGCCTTTCATGAACATAGTCTTCTGGATTATCTAATCCGAAAATAGTTATAGCTAAAGCTTTTGCAAATGCAAGATCACTATAACAATCAAGGCTCTGTAATACACGACATATATAGCCTTTATCACAGAATTTATACACATAATACTTCGCCAAGAGCCAACGCATAAACGGCTCTTTATTTTTGAACCACGCCTCAAAAAAGATTTTATAATCAGCCAAATTGAAAATACCAAACTGTGCATTAAAGAATTTATCAAATCTGAAATTCTCAATATGAATCTTAGAAGCTAGTGTATTCCAATAAAAGTCATCATTTTCATCGTATGAAATACAATCAACGTCAAGTTTTAATCCTTTTGCCAAGAATTGATATGCATTCTCGCATACACAAAACTGGAATGCATTATCTGGCTTGGCATATCCTCTATGTGAATAGATAGACTTTGATGTACTAATAATATTCTGTTTTAATTCAGGATATTTCCAGTACCCTAACCATTCTGTTAGAGTTCTTGCAATATTGTATTTTGATTCTAACCCCTTCACATTATATGTTGTACCATTGGTTAATATCAAACGATAATCTAATTGACGATCACTATTGTGGTAGTACCATATAAAAGATTGTGAATCGTTGCGAAAATGCTGCATCTTACCTTCTTGCCCTACAATTGGGATATATATTCTCTGTTTACTTTTAAATCCCTCTATTTTAGTATCAAAACCTTTTACTGTGGATATCAATGCATCAAACTCCATTTTCTCCATATTGTCATAGAATCTTGCAATTTCGGAAAATGGCATAATAATCCTATATTCAGAAGGAGTTGTCCTTATAAGATGTAATATTTTCCTGGCTAATTTATCATGTGATATAAAGACATCTGGGTACTCATTGTCCATCCAATCTTCAATACGTTGTATATTGATATTGGAGATATGTGAGATATCTTCCACAAACCTGCAGCAGTCACGGAAGTTATCAAATAATACAAACCTTACAGGAAATCTATTTGCGATGCTTGCACCATCGCCTTCAATGTTGCGATCTGCATGTACTGTCCACAACAGTTCCTCAAAGTTAGTGAAGGTCTTTAACATTGCTTTATTTTAAAATAGTATCAAGAATTTTATCATATCCCAAATCACATAAGGCATCCAAAATACGCTTTGCTTCGTCTATTGTTGTTATTGATTGGATTTTAGCTTTAGCTTTTGTCTGCTTATCAACATCAGCAACCATAGGTTCCACAACTCTAACAACAGGGTCAGTAATATCAGGCACATTATATGGCGTTGGCTCGGAAGGGATAAGGCTTAATTTCCAATTCTTCAACTGTTCAATTACAGCCACTTCTGTCCACAAACCTACTCCCGACTCCATATGCTGGCGGATATATGCTAATGCTACATCTAACTCATTGTCCTTTAGATTCACAATACGGTCAGCTAACAGATAATTGCGGAAGCCATTTTCAAAATGATTCTCTTCTTCATAACTTAGAAGAGGCATATACTCAAACTTTACTTCAGTTATTAAATTGTCAGTCTCTACCATAAGAGCTGGATTTTTCGAACCAACTTCTGTATAGATGGTAATAATGTTATCTGTGAGTTTAACTATCTTTTCCTTGCAATTAAGTACCTGAAGTTTATCGCAATATTTTATTGACCATAGTGGATAACCCACCTGAGGGCAGAATCCATTGCGAAGAGCCCATCTAGCATCAGTCAAACTGGTAACATCCTTATAATCTTTAAGTTTGCCAAGTTGAAACATTGAAATCAGTCCTTTAGCAATTGAACCTTCTTCCTTTGTTTCAAATTTTACATCTACTTTATGAATATTGTTAGATGCCCCATCCCAAATTTTAAATGTATCATCTATAAGCTCCTGCATTCGTTGAGCGTTAATCGGTTTTCCTGTTGTATCAAAAACCTTATCAATATAAGGGCGTAAAGCATAGGCTAAGATACCATAACCAGCATGAGATTTAAACAAGCCATAAGGAGGCATAGTTAGCTCTCTAAATTTATCAGCAAAATTGAAAATATTCTGTTTGTCCGTATGATCTATTTTTGATTTTACGAACTTTGATATGACATATAGTGGATGTTTAACATCAACATCTGATTTAAACTGAAGATTATCATCAACGCTATCTTGTAAAAGTAGTTGTACATGTTTAGCAGGGCCTATACAACGTGACATAATTTCATCTTTTGTATTAAAAGATAGCACTGTATCTGCCGTCTTATTAGAGAACTGCTTGACCCAACAAGTTGATGGTGCTTTCAAACGAAGTATTTCTAATGATTCTGGACCTGATGAGAAAATAGTCGGAGCAATACTACTATTGATGACATTAGGCAATGTGCGCGATGAGATCGTAGTGTATTGTCCCTTGAGGTATATTGTAGATGTGCCAGAAGATAGCTCTTTTATCCAATCACTAATTATTGCTTTAGCATTATCTGTATGCGATTTAGTTTGTTCAGCATAGCCATGTTTACCTGAACAAATCGCATTTGCTTGATATTCAATAAATCTATCAAATTCGAGAGGAGCTAAAGTCGTATCAAACACAACGAATGCAACATTGTGAAAACGTTCATCATTCATTGCCTTCGCAACAATATCCTTAATAATGGCAAGCTCTGAATTATTGCGAGCAAACAAAAGTGCTAAATAAATTCCATAAGATTCAGCATCTTTATATTTTAACTCAATGTTACGCAATAAAGTATATTCGTTGCTGTCCTCTGAATAGAAATCAAAAGATATTGGACGATTTATCAGCTTAAGCTTCTTTTCAATTTCCTTTCTTGCAGTATCACCATAATTCAAAATTTGAGAGGTGTACTTAAAATCCTTATCTATCAATTGTTTCTTTATCTCCTCTATTTCTTTTGTATCAAGAGCCGAAAAGCGGATTTCATAGATACCTTGTGGCGAACGTTGAACAACTCCTTCTGTATTTATCCAATTAAGGATATCATTGATTTCTTCATCAATAGGGGTGCCAACATACATATTGCGAATATTCTCTTCACTTGGTGTTACTGTTTCATTAGCAGCTAAATTATTAAAGGCATTCAATAGCAAAATTGACTTAAATACAGCTAGATAGCTTTCACCCTTCTTTGCAACATGTAATTTATATGAATTAAAACGTTCTGTTACAACACCATATTTTACTGTCTTATTATTGAATTCATCCAGAACAAAATCCCACAAGTAATCTGATGTTATCATTTGCCCTTCTGCAAAATATGCTTCATTATCTAAAAATGCGCGAATTGCAGGATTACTTCCGAGAAATTCAAACACACTTCTTGACGAAGAGCCTACTTCACGTGCATAATATGTTGCCATATTTGCAGTAGCAGGATGTACCGGAAACAAAGATTTGAGATCTTCGAGTGTCTCTATTGGATTATTGGATGTCTCGGCATATTTTTCATAAACCTCGCGCATCTGAGCAAAAAATTTATCCGTCATCTCATGGTACATTGCATAAGCAGGGTTAGCACTATCCTGCTCATGCATAAACTTGCGAGACATAATCTTAAATGCTGATACAGGCTCCATATTATAATGCATATAATGATATCGTCCTGTAGTCTTGGTACGCTCATCAGCCTTTAGTTTATCTAAAGCAGAAGGATGAGCAATATGACAGATATAGGAATTATTGTTGGAGCGCATTGTCGCTTCAGTTAATTCCTGAAGGCTAACCAATAATGAAGCCCCAATATCTAAATCCATTACGTCTGTAAACTCATCCCATATCAGGAATATTCCCTTATATTCTGTATTTTTAACAAGTTCATCTTGAACTTCAAAAAACCATTTGCACAGATTTTCTTGTTCCAGTCTTACATGAAGACCTGAATTTCTAAGAGCATTCTTTGCTAAATAGAGAACTGCCGATGATGCATCTTTATCTTTTAACTCCTTGACAAGCTTTTTACGATCTGGTGCATAAGACTGTAGTTCGGCATCATTACTAATAATTGTATCCCAAATTATCGGATTTTTCTCAATATTATCAATGTAATTGTCAAAGTCGGTTTGCACTGTAATATCTATACCAGCCTCATTTAAGGCTTGAGTTACATGTAACTGTATCTGTAATGATAAATCATCCCTATTTGAAATTGAACATGGACCATACATCGTTACAGGGAATAGTCTTGTGCTACTTCTAAAAGCATATAAAGATTCTCGGATAATAGAGAATTTTTCTGCACCATATTCTTCTCTGATATAATCTTCTATTTGATCTATCGGATCACAAAGAAGATGCTTAATAACTGCAATTGCATGACTTTTTCCTGTACCATAAGTTCCTTCAAGCCAAAAAGAGCGATGCTCATCAACTACTTTATTGCTTACAGAGTTTAATACTTTTTGCAAGATTTCATTAAACTGCTCATTAGGAATGAAATTCTTCCGTTCATTATTTTCTTCTGTTTGAATGTTATATGCGGACTTAGTCTCACGAATGCGTATTGCATCAGAATATCTTTTAGCCATAATTATTTCAAGAAGTTACTTGTTATTACTGTTTTAAAACACTCTCGCATCTGTTTATCCTGCAATAAATCCCAAAGCGCATTATCAAAATATGCATATTCAACATTTTCTCTTATAAGCTTGGCGGATGGAGTGTGCGTCTTAATTCTTGTGTTCCTCCATTTTAAATGGAAGAACTCCTCATTCTCTAGAAAATATATAGGATACTGATATGGAGTCGTACTCTCATATTGTTTTTGTAATTCCGTATATTTTTTAATTATGTTACTTATATCAATACGATTGTCCTGCGTACTATAATCCATTAAATCTAGCATAGCTAGCAACAGTAAAGGCTTGGCTATATTAACCTTACCATTACACACAGAACAATGTAAAGACTTAAATGCATCTTTATAGAATGAGATAAGAATTTGATTCATTTCACTTAAAACAGTTTTTTTAATACGTCCATCGGAGTTAAATCACCTTGTAATGTTATATGATTCAATCCCATATTAAGATTTGCTATCAAAACTCTATCTTTGGCAGAATTCAATGTTCTCAACCCTTTTTCAAATGTTTCTTTGGATAGGCAAAATTCCTTTACAATTCCATTTTTGCAGTCATCTTCATAGAAATCTTTTACTCTCAAAGATTTAGAACCATTCGCTTCCGCAAATTTATATAGAGAATAAGCCAAAGCTATTTCTGATATATCTTTATATTCATATCTGATTAAATGATTCTTATCATATTGAGTCCCCTGACATAATATTTCACCGCAAGGGGAATAATTGAACACCTGCATAAGTGCTTGAAATGCATAATCAATAGTATTCTTTGAGAATGCTGATGAGAAATAATCATATGCTAATTCTGACAAACGCGCACGATCAAATGCTTGATTCACCTCTATATTATTGGCAAACCATCCTACAAGTTCCGAATTATACACAATATTAATCCAAATTAAAGCCCAGATTAGCTCAGGGTCGTTAACCATATTATCAACACAGAACTGTCCGAACTCTGTTAATACGTTTTTTGAGTCAATAATTTCAGCATCCTTCAACCAAGATTTAAAACTAGGAACTTGTTTGTTTCCCAACGAATTATTACCTAAAACCCAAAATGACACTTGAGGATCAGCAAAGAACTCTGACACCCATTCTTCTCGAATTCCAAAAGTACCATATTTGGATATATTACCTGCTTTAGTTTTATTTTCCATGCTTTTTACTAATGAATCTGCCACTATACAGCCATGCTCATGGAAATCCAGGCAGCGATGGCAGTGTGTACATTTTGTTTTGTCAATTCTAATTTCAGGATATACAGAAAGAGCCCCAGTCGGACACTCTATTTCACATACCTCGCAACTTATACAATAAGTTGTTTTGTACAAGACACGTTTTAATGCTTTCACCAACATTATGTCTGATGCATTATACAACGTAAATGTATAGTTGCAATCATCATTATAATTTATTTCAAACGCAAATATTTTCTTTTTATAGTTAAACTCTCCATGCGCGGTATTACCATTTTTTGTAAATGTATAATCACATATTGTGATAAGCCATTTTTCTATATCAATCTTGGCATTACTTATAGATGCAACCAGATGTGGAGAATTTCTAATGAATTCTACAGAAGATTTTTGGGAAACAAAATTTCCACTTGCCCTAAGTCGCCATTTGCGTTCTTTCACGTATTCATCTAAATTAGGGATTCTACGTTCTTTAGCCAATGATACTATTTTGGATAAAAATGGCTCTAAATTTGACTTAAAACGGTTGTTTACAACCATATCATCCCATGGAGACGAGAAAGGACAGAATAGACAACCAACTCGTGGTTTCCCCATTCGATATGCATCATTAATCGTAAGGTTGTATCTAAATAAATATAGAAATATCTCTGTAGTATTCCACTTTAATATAGGTCTAGCATTAGTAACAAATGAATGCTTAACACCTTTGCCAATACGCTCATAGCTAGCACGTTTAACACTTTCTTCTGATCTTACTCCTTCAAAAGCGAGCACTTTTGCTTGTTTATTAGAGTTAGGCAATTTAAGCATTCTATACAAAGGTGCTGTTTTCATAACAGAACAACACCACCTATGCTTATCGCTAGGCGAACCTATCTTATCCCAATAATTAAGCACAGATTCGTGATTCTTAGCAAGACTGAATTTAAGTGTAGGGAATAACTTATGATAGTATTCCTGAACTTCATTATATAGTTCCAAAGAACTTGGAAGTTCATAACCAGTATCAGAATATATTACTTGGAATGAATCAGGTGGAAGTGCGCGTGTACAGAGGTCCAGCACAACTTGGCTATCCTTACCCCCAGAAAATGATGCAAGAAAATAATCTATCTTCGTAGTCTTTAAGACTTTCTTCCCTTGTTTTTCTGCTTCACTTAGAGGCATAATATCAAAGCTATCGCAATCCTCCTTTACAATGGCCATTTTTTGCTTGGTCTTCTTCTCTTGATTTTCTGCAATAGATTCAAAATCCAGCCTGTTAGAAGCATACTTTTCCGTTAACCGGTTTGCACCACTATAGGTATCATATATATCGCGTATGAATTCAATAGCTTCACTTTCACAAAGGAACATCTGCTCTTTTGTGCGTTCAAGCATTTTCATCATATCAACAGGTTTAAGTTTAAGCTTCTCCATACCTGGTCGGAAAACAATTGTTGCCATATCATAAATATTGGCATTCTTTGCTTCAAAGACCAAGTCACCTCGGTAGTAATATTCCTTATTACACGCCCAAAGCAAAGGCTCTTCACATTCTGGATATTCCCACCCCAAAGTGTCAAGTCCAAGAAGATTCAGCTCCTCATAGAACACCGGACGAGGAGAGATATTTATGGTATCTTTCCCAACCAGAGAGCTAAGCTTTACACCTCCTGTTTCTCTATCCCATGAAACTTTGAACATCTTATTTTTCTATAATTACTAATTGTGATAGTTCAACATCAAGGAGTTTTGCTATCTTAATATATGTTTCCATTGTAGGCTGACAAGCATTAGTACACCACTTTGACACAGTAGTTGGGGCACACCCCAATTGTTCTGCCAGCCATTTATTTGTTCTTTTCTTTTCCGCAAGAACAACCTTGAGTCTATTTATATCCTTATCCATAATAGGCTATTTAACATACAAAGTTAATCAAATCCTTTAATATAAAATGCACATTAGGAACTATTTAACAAAAAAAGGAATTAAATTAGCATTTTTCCCACTCTGTTCATTATTCCCACAGCAATACGATATGATCGGACGCAAACCTATATCAAGTAAAAACTTCCGTTTACATCTATTCTATCAATAAATTTCACCTTTCGAAAAAAATTATGCTGCACAAACATTATGTTCGCGCAGCATAATACAAAGCTCAATCATACCACATTGCTCAACTATAATAAATCAGCCATTTATCTCGTGCCGTTTGGCAATTTGGCGTATTTTTGCTTGGTAATGTGGCACGCTATAATAGTTATTCCACCTTATATTGCCTATCCAACACTCCGGTAAACAAATCCATCTCTCTCTTGGAAACTCCTAATCGTGTTACCATAATTCGTATTATTTTTATTCCCTAGAAGTTGATAAAAATATTTCCCAATGTCCTCAAAACTTGGCCCAACTCGTTTGATAACATTCTCCGCTTTCAAACATTCTAGTGTTATCCTCATACTCTCTCCGAGACTTCGCATTGTTTCGCCAATGCAGAAATGCTGATTTGTGGGTTTTCTGCTATTAAGAGAAAGTATCTTGTTATGCCCCTGTTGCGCCCCTGTTATGCCCTTGTCATGCCCTGACTGGCCGCTTTCTGGTCGAACGACCAGTTTTATACTTCTTTTCTATATTCATGCCCCATCGCCTACCAACATTCTTAATCTCCTCATCAATATTATTTTCCGTTATTTCTTCAGGATTTAAATGAGTATTATTATTACTGTCCTGTAAGAGGAATTGGCACAATGATTTACCAATAATATTCTAATTTGTAAATCAAACGCAATCTTTCCACCTTGTATCCAACACTCCTGCAAACATATCCACCTCTCTCTTGGAAATACTTAATCGTGTTGCCAGCTCTCGCCATCCTTTTACAGCTTCAATCACCTCTGCAATAATATTTTCTGTAGTCTTTCGATTAAGCATATAATCTTCGCTCGCATCAAGCAAAATGTTTAAGTCTGCTTTATTGCTGTCTCTTATACACATCTGACGCTGCCGACGAAGCTAGAAGTGTAGAT
>OWHY01000851.1_pt1 | contig 14483 bp, 9 predicted proteins | sample 1732971 | NCBI WGS metagenome assembly OWHY01 (sample SAMN05065775, study PRJEB22554) | human gut metagenome | biome: ENVO:2100002; feature: ENVO:00000062; material: ENVO:00002003 | host: Homo sapiens | place: USA
ATCTACACTTCTAGCTTCGTCGGCAGCGTCAGATGTGTATAAGAGACAGATCCGGAACTGGTAAAAATCGCACGCGTAGAAGAAATGTTACACGAACTTCTCGGCATGATATCATTGGCTCAGGAGGCCTTTGAAAAGGAAAGTTCCGAAATCGCGTCACGCATTTTCCTGAAAGACAACATCATCGATGAGATCAATCACGATTCGACTCCTCTGATCGCCCAGTATATCGAAGCGCATCCGGGCAGCGCACTTGCCGGCCTTTACATGGCGGGCGTCATCCGCAAGATGGAACGCTTCGGCGACCATTGCACCAACATTGCAGAAGAACTGATCTTCTACTTGGATGCGAAGGTGATGAAGCACATCGGCAAAACGGAAGAAAAGTAATATCTTTGCAGCCAGAATCAAACATAATCGTAATCGACAATGAAACGACTAACGGCATTCTGGCTGTCAGCCTGCTTTTTATGCACTATTTCCGTACAGGCGCAATCATTTATTCCCGAACGGGACTCCTCCGATATTTCCCTGTTCGAATATGCAACAAAGATTCCCAAGCGCAATAATGTATTCAACCTGGATCTGGAAATGCACGCTTCTTTCAATACTTTCTTCACCGGGCACAAGCTGGATGAAGCTGCTTTCCGTTTCAACCATATCAAGATCGAGGCGATCGGCGAAGTAAACGACCGTCTTTTCTACTGGTACCGCCAGAACCTCAACCAGGGGAATGAAGGCATGGATCTGGAGAACCTGCCGGAATCGATCGAATATGCGATGATCGGCTATCGCCTCAACGATAAATTCACGATTACCTTAGGGAAACAGGATGCTGCCTGGGGAGGGTTCGAATATGACCTCGATCCGTATGCGATATATGAATACAGCGATATGAACGAATACATGGATTGCTATTTTACAGGGGTCACGTTTGGTTATCAGCCAACTCCTTCTCAAGAACTACGTTTGCAAGTAACAGACAACCGAATCGGGAGCATGGAAGACGCTTACGGCCTGCTTCCCGCCGGAATCGAAAAGCCACGTGCTCCGCTTTTCTACACGTTCAACTGGAACAGCAGTTATCTGGATGAGGTTCTGAATCTCCGCTACTCCGCCACAGCCGGAGAACAGGCCAAAGGGAAATGGATGTATATGGCATGGGCCGGACACAACGTTTGCACCGGTCCGTTCGATGGCTATTTCGATGTGATGTACACACGCGGTTCACTCGATCCGTTAGGTATCCTGACCGAGTTGGTTCCTCCGTCCGGTGAGAATGAAGAAAGCTCTGTCTGCTTGCGTAACATCCAGTATCTTTCACTCGTGGCAGAGATGAATTACCGCTTTCATCCGAAATGGAACGCCTTCGCCAAAGGAATGTACGAAACCGGGTCGGTCTATAAAGCGGGAGATGAAGAAGGAGAACTCCCGGACGGGAAATACCGTACGGCATGGGGCTTGCAGACCGGCATCGAATTTTATCCGATGGCGGATGAAAACCTGCATATCTTCCTCACCGGAACAGCCCGCTTTTACAATCTGACGGAAAAAGCAAAAGCGCTGTGTGCTTCCATTGAAAACACACAACGCTTGTCGGTAGGGTTCATATACAAGTTGCCGCTGTATTGATCAAAACATCAGTACCAACTGATCTCCAGCCTGCAATTCGACTTTCAACATGCCGTCGACAACCGGGAGAGATACGGCTTTTTGGTTGATCTTGATGCCCATATTCGCCGAATCGGCCGGAAGTTTGATACGGAACGAACCGGGAACCAGGGCTTTCAAACCGGCTTCCGCCAAGCGGCTTTCTTTCCATTTGGCAGATACTTCGCCGCCTCCGCGAACTTTCAGTCCTTTGAAACTGCCGCTTTTCCAGGCGGAAGGCAGGGCGGGAAGCAGTTCGATTTCTCCCGTCTGGCTCTGTACCAGCATTTCGGCAATACCGGCACAACCGCCAAAGTTACCGTCTATCTGGAAAGGAGGATGCGCACAAAACAGGTTCGGATATGTCCCGCCGCCGTTCGTCATATTTGTCTTACGGTCCACACACGGACGGAGCAGGTCGGCAAACAACTTATAGGCATGGTCGCCGTCATGCAGACGCGCCCAGAAATTCATCTTCCATCCCATCGACCATCCCGTGCTCTTATCGCCACGGGCAATCAGCGACTTACGGGCAGCTTCGGCAAGCTCAGGTGTACGCTCCGTTGATATCTCATTGCCCGGATACAGTCCATAGAGATGAGACACATGGCGATGATGAGGTTCAACCTCTTCGTAGGGTTCAAGCCATTCCATGATACGCCCGTCCTTGCCGATCGTCGTCGGCATCAGGCGGGCACGCTTGGCAGCCAGTTCGCCGGCGAAAGCAGAATCAAGTCCTAATATGTCGGCAGCCTCGATCGTATTGGTGAACAGTTCGCGGACGATCTGGTTGTCCATCGTCGAACCGGCACAGATATGCGCCGTCTTGCCATTCGGCAACTTATAACCGTTTTCAGGCGAAGTGGTCGGGGCTGTCACCAGATATTTGTTGCGGGGATCTTCCACCAACATATCCACAAAGAACAGGGAAGCTCCTTTCAAAACCGGATACACATCTTTCAGATATTCCTTATCCAACGTATAAAGATAATGCATGTACAAATGTTCGCAAAGCCAAGCGGCGGAAGTATTGGTTGCCCCCCATGACGGATGTTCGCCCGGTGCAGTGAATTCCCAGACATTTCCCAAGATATGCGTCACCCATCCACGGGCGTTATAATAAGCCTTAGCGGTCCGTTCGCCACTGGCAACCTGTTGTTTCGTCCATTCCACAAGCGGAAGATGAAGTTCGGAAAGGTTCGCCACCTCCGCAGGCCAATGGTTCATCTGAAGATTGATATTCAAATGATAGTCGCCGTTCCAGGGCGTATTGATCGTATTACACCAAAGCCCCTGTAGATTGGGAGGCAGCAAGCCCACACGCGTGGACGAGATCAGCAGATAACGGCCGAACTGGAAATAAAGCGCAGCCAACGAAGGATCGTCCGGGTTTTCGTGGAAAGCAGCCAAACGCTCGTCCATAGGCAAGTCTTCGCGGGAAGAATGTCCCAAATCCAGCTCCACACGGCCGAACAGGGAACGGTAAGCAGCAATATGCCCTTTCTTCAAAGAGGCGAAATCTTTCTTTTCGGCATTAGCCAGCAGGGAAGAGACCTTCCCTTCCAAATCCTTATCAAAATAATCGGTTGCCATACTCACCAACAAGATCGCTTCGGAGGCATTCCGCACGGAAACAGTCGAATCTCCCGGAGTCACATTTCCCCCTTTCGGCAGGATGACGCGGACACGCGATGCATAGCGGAGGCCTTTCATCTCCAGCGTATCGACACCGTCAGGCAACTGCCCCTGCATCAGAAGGTCATTACCGTCGGCCGTCACCTTATAATGTTCGGGACGGTTCATCCCAAACGAGAAGTTCAGCGCCCTATCCGCATCGGCAGTCAAATGAATCACCCCCAAATCATCGGCAAAAGAGGTAAAGACTTCGCGGTTATACGTCACCTTTCCCCTTCTAAAAGAAGCTGTTGCAATCGCGTTGTCAAGATTCAATTCTCGTCTATATCCGAAGATCGAATCGGAAGTACCTTGATAATCGTAATTCAGCACGAGGTTACCTAGCAGTTGGTAACTGCCATACGGGACATTTGCTCCTTGCCCCTGTCCGCTCCCTTCGCCTTTGCAGACGAAAGTATTGTACATCAGTTCCTGTGCTTCGTCGTTACGTCCTTCGAACAGAAGTTTCCGGATCGTGCCCAACGAGTGATATGCCTGCGGATTATCTGTATCCTGCTTACTGCCCGACCACATGGAGATCTCGTTCAAGACAATATTTTCCGTGTCGACACCTCCGTCCGGCATCAATCCGAGGCGTCCGTTACCCAACGGGAACGATGCTTCCCAAATTCCGGCTGGGGCATCGAAATGATAAGACAGCGGTTTACCCGTTTTCACTTCCGGCATATTGCATCCTATCAGAATCATAAACAGAAAAACAAATGCGTTATATTTCATAATTACAATTATTTGATATTTCTTCCTGTAAGTATATATATCAGATCCGTTTGCGGTATACCTTGCTCTATAATTCCGAAACCTCCTTTGTAATCCCAATTGGCTCTCGCAATTTCATACTTATCAAACAACTCTATCATATCTTGATACCAACGTTCTTTATCGGCTTTTGGGGTTGCGGCGATACAACCAAATTCACCACAATACAACGGGAGTTGATGTAAACGGGCAAAATCGACCACCTCCTTGAAATGTTTTTCAATCACCTCTTTGTTAAATTCCACTTTATTCCAATAGGCGAACTTGTCATACAATTCACCTTTTAAGTGTTTCAAATCTTCATCAGCAATCAATTTTCCCGGATAATGCACCTTTCCGGTATAGTCTTTTACATCCGTCCAACCTGCCCTATAATGGGTCAACAAGAAGGGATTATAATAATGAAAACTAATAATCAAGTTCGGATCATTCTCAGGTATCTTCAAATATCGCATCGTTTCATATCCTTGCCACCTATTAGAACCAACAAGTAACGACCGTTCGGGTTCTAACAAACGAATGGTCCGAACACATTCAGCTACAATATTATTCCACTGTTCATGGTCGTCAGCTACCGGTTCGTTCATCAATTCGTAAGCTAAAAAATCGACTGAATAGGTATGCAATTCCTGACTTAGTTGCTTCCATAAATCATAAAATCGAATCTGCTCTTTCCGATCAGTAAAAAGAGGTTTTTCCTTCGCATTAAAATGGTGCGAACGCAATATATGCAAATCCACGATTGCTTTTAACCGATATTTTTGACACCACGACAAAGCATTATGCAGCAAAGAAAAAGCTTCTTTTTCTTTACTGCCATCGGGCGCAAACATCTGTTCTTCATCCACAGGCAAGCGCAAATGGTCAAATCCTACTTCTGACAAAAATTTAACATCAGCCTCCGTAAAAAAGACAGCCCTATTTTCACCTCTTACATTACTTTGTGACAACCAATGACTGATATTGACGCCTCTCTTAACCGAAAAATTGTTCTTTTTCGGTGCAGAAACACCACACATACAACAAAGACAACAAATACAAATCAACCATGCTTTCTTTTCCATAAAACTATTATATTTAGATTATCAACACTTTAGCTATTATTCCTTATCAAAAACTTTGCATATCGCACAATCTTTTATAATATCCATCCAATGCAATCAGCTCCTCGTGCCGTCCGCGTTCCACAATCTCCCCTTCATGCATCACGCAAATCTCGTCCGCATTACGAATCGTCGAGAGCCGGTGTGCAATCACGATCGTCGTACGGTTACGCATCAGGTTCTCCAAAGCCCCCTGCACCAAGCGTTCCGACTCGGTGTCGAGCGCCGAAGTCGCCTCGTCGAGGATCAGGATCGGCGGGTTCTTCAGAATGGCACGTGCAATGCTGATACGCTGGCGCTGTCCGCCCGACAACTTACCGCCGCGGTCACCGATATTGGTATCGTATCCATCTTCGCTCGCCATGATAAAATCATGCGCATTGGCGATACGGGCCGCCTCTTGGACCTGTTCGAGTGTAGCCCCTTCCACTCCGAAAGAGATATTATTGAAAAATGTGTCGTTAAAAAGAATCGCCTCCTGGTTGACATTCCCCATCAGGCTGCGCAGATCGTACAAGGTCGCATCACGCACATCCGTTCCGTCGATCGTTATGCTCCCCTTGTCCACATCATAGAAACGAGGCAGCAAATCCACCAACGTGCTCTTTCCCGACCCCGACTGGCCGACCAGCGCTACCGTGTGTCCTTTCGGAATCGTCAGGTCAATGCCTTTCAGCACCCATTCATGCTGGTACTTGAACCAGACATCCCGGTAGCAAATACTTTCCGCCAGAGCAATCGGTTTCGGATCCTCAGGATCGTTAATATTGCTTTCCGCCTTCAGGATCTTATCGACGCGATCCATAGAGGCAAGCCCTTTCTGAATGGCATAAGAGGCCTTGCTAAGATCCTTCGCCGGATTGATTATACTGTAAAAAATCACCAAGTAGTAGATGAAAGTAGAGGCGTCGATCGGACTGTTACTGCTCAGGATCAGCGTACCGCCATACCACAGCACGATCGCGATCGTGGCTGTCCCCAAGAACTCGCTCATAGGATGCGCCATCTGCTGGCGGCGGTAAATGCGGTTCGTCAGCCGCCGAAACGTTTCGTTGCTTTTCTCAAAACGGTCCTGTATCTTCGCCTCCGCATTGAAAGCCTTGATAACACGCAGGCCACCCAACGTCTCCTCTATCTGGCTCATCAGATACCCCCATTGTTGCTGTCCCTCGAACGATTTCCGTTTCAACTTCTTTCCGACCGTACCCATCACATATCCGGCGAAAGGCAGCAGGATGAAGACAAAAAGCGTCAGCTGCCAGCTGATGGCGATCATCCCGATCAGGTAGATCAGGATCAGGATCGGGTTTTTGAAGAGCATATCAAGCGAACTCATGATCGAAGTCTCGATCTCGTTCACATCTCCCGAAACGCGTGCGATTATATCCCCCTTCCGCTCTTCCGAGAAAAAGCCCAGAGGGAGTTCCGTTATCTTGCGGTTGATCTGGTTGCGGATGTCGCGGACGACACCCGTACGGATCGGGATCATCGTATAAAAAGCCATATACATCGTCCCGACCTTCAAGAAAGTAGACACGATCAGGAAAACACCCAATATGATCAGCGTGAAGGAACCGCCTTTCGTCTCGATCATGTCGGACACGAACCAAAAGAAGTTGTTTTTCAGCAATTCCGGAGTCGCTTTCCAGGCTTCGAACGAGAAAGGGGCGAACGTCCAATCCGTATAGGTATAGGTTTCGTCACTGATTTTAAACAAGATATTCAGAATCGGGATGATTAATGCAAAAGAGAACAGGTTCAAAATGGCAGACAGGACGTTAAATATCACATTCCACACCATAAATTTCTTATAGGGAGGCACAAAACGCCTCAGTATACGCAGAAAATCCTTCATGTTTGATCGATCAATTGAATTTGGGGCGCAAGTTACTCAATATCCGGCTGATTCCGGGCATTCCCGCTGTACTTTATTTCGTCCATCCTTATTCTTTAGCCCGCCAGCCCTGCTCTTTTAGGGCTTCAGATTACTCTCATAAGTCGTCCGCCGCCAAGCAGACAACTTATGGATCGTATCCGAAAAACGAATCTATTCCATAGAAGAATATAATATATCCAAAAGAAAATGATAAAGAAGCAACTATAAAAAGTATATTTGCATCAATATAGTATAAATAAATGCTATAAAAGTATGAAAAAGATCTCTTCCTCCTTCCTGAAAAGTCTCAATTGGCTATTAACCAGCGCACTAATGCTGCTAGGTTTCTCCACATGTGACTCTGAACCGGGAGCCGCCATGTACGGTACTCCTCATGCCGACTTTACAATCAAAGGAAAAGTCGTAAACCAAGAAAATATGCCGATTCCGGATATTGAAATAAAATGTCTGGTAGAACATCATGGCGATAACAGACATTGGTTTGACACGATACCAGCTGTTTCCACAGATCCTGCTGGAGTCTTTCATTGCCAGTTTGAAGAATTTCCAACCGACAAATTACGGATCATAGCAACGGATATAGACGGTCCCCAAAACGGTTCATACGAAAAAGACTCTACGAACCTTACACTTTCCAGCGATGATTATAAGGGAAACACAGGAAGTTGGTTTAAAGGCTCTGTCGAAAAAGAAATAAAGTTCAACCTTAAAAGAAAAGACAAAGAATGAATAAACGTCCCGGATTACGCAAACGCCTTGCATTAGAATTATTCAGAAGCATCCGGAAGAACCGAGCCAAGATACATGAATTGCGTACGCTCTTTTGGGAGTGCACGCTCCGTTGTAACGCCTCCTGCCTCCATTGCGGTAGCGACTGCCATGTCTCGTCCGCCCATCCGGACATGCCGGTCGAAGATTTCCTGAAAGTGATAGACGAAATCACGCCTCACGTGGACCCGCATAAGGTGATGATCACGTTTACCGGCGGAGAAGCATTGGTCCGTAAAGATATCGAAGCATGCGGGCGGGAATTGAACAAACGTGAATATCCCTGGGGAATCGTCTCCAACGGATTGCTGCTCAACTGCACACGACTGGACTCGCTATTGGCGGCCGGAATGCACTCCATCACCATCAGCCTCGACGGGTTCGAAGAGGCGCACAACTGGCTCAGGGGAAACCGCCGGAGCTTCGAAGGCGCAGTCAATGCCATTGCGATGCTGGCAGAAGAGAAGGAAATCGTCTGGGACGTCGTGACCTGCGTCAATCAGAAAAACTTCAAGGACCTGATGCTGTTCAAGGATTTTCTGATCGAGCTGGGAGTCAAGAACTGGCGTATCTTCACCATTTTTCCTGTGGGCCGGGCAGCAGAGACACCGGAATTGCAGATCGACGACACACAATTCACTTGGATCCTCAAATTCATCCGTCATTGCCGCGCCGAGGGAAAGATACATGCTAGTTTTGCCTGTGAAGGTTTCCTCGGCAATTACGAGGGGGAAGTACGCGACCAGATTTTTCACTGCAATGCTGGAATCAGCACGGCATCGGTACTGATCGACGGATCTATATCCGGCTGTCCGAGCATCCGTGCCAACTTCCATCAGGGAAATATCTACAAAGACAGCTTTGTTGATGTCTGGAACAACGGCTTCAAAGAATATCGCAATCGGGAATGGGCACGAAAAGGACAGTGCGCAGACTGCGACATGTTCCGCTATTGCGAAGGAAGCGGTATGCATCTCCATGACGATAGCGGCGACCTGATCACCTGTCATTATCGGAGAATTGAGAATTGACAAAGAGCAATTGACAATATCTTTCCCTCCCTAATTATCAATTCTCCATTGTCAATTGTCAATTGTTTCCTATCTTTACCCACGTAAACTAAAAAACATCAATCATTTCATGAAAAATGCTCTTATCCTATCGGCCTTGCTGACATTAGGGCCGGTCTGTTTCGCTCAACAGACAGAAAAGTATCCTTTGGGCAATTATGAGGAACTTACAGACACCAAACCGCATGACGGCGCAGAAGTCTGGAACAAAATGACAACGCCAACCTGCCTCAGTTGGGGAACAACGGATATCCGCTACAAAAAACTGAATGTCCCCGACATCAAGAAGACAACCCGCTGGCAAGGGAAAGCCTGGAAAGGGGAACGCATCAATGCACAAGCCGTGTTGTGGACTAAAGAAGCGTTAGACGACGTAACGGTCACCGTCAGCGAACTGAAAAGCGGCTCGGCCGTCATCCCGGCTTCTGCCATCACGACGAACTTCGTACGCTATGTCATGACCGACGAGCTGAACAAGGACCGCAAAGGTGGTTGCGGACATCGCGAGAACAAGGCCGAATGGGATTCGTCTGTCGTAGCCGATGTCTTGGATATTGTAAAAATACAGGATATCAAAGCTTGTACGACACAACCGATCTGGCTGAACGTATGGGTTCCATCAGATGCCCGCGCAGGGAAATATAAGGGGACGTTGACCGTTTCAGGAAAGAATTTCCAAGATATGAAACTCCAGGTAGAAATCGACGTGCTGAACCGTACGCTGCCAGCTCCGCAAGACTGGGCTTTCCATCTGGACCTGTGGCAAAATCCCTATTCCGTAGCCCGTTACTACCAGGTTCCTCTTTGGAGCAAGGAGCATTTCGACGCCATGCTTCCGATCATGAAGATGTTGGCCAATGCCGGACAACGGGCCATCACGACCAGCATCATGCATAAACCTTGGGCCGGCCAGACGGAAGACCATTTCGACAGCATGGTAACCCGTATCAAGAAAATCGACGGGACATGGGTATACAGTTATGACGTATTTGACAAATGGGTGGAATTCATGATGAACGAAGTGGGGATCAAAGATATGATCAGTTGCTACACCATGATCCCTTGGGCTTTGACTTTCGACTATTACGATGAAGCGACCAGCCGGGTACAGTTTATCAATGTCAAACCTGGCGATGCCGAATATACCGAATACTGGGGTTCGTTCCTGAAAGACTTCTCCCGTCACCTGCGTAAAAAAGGCTGGTTTGAAAAGACTGCCATCTCTATGGACGAACGTCCTATGGAAGCCATGCGCGAAGCAATCAAAGTCATCAAGCAGGCCGATCCCGAATTCAAGATCACGCTGGCGGGCAACTATCATCCTGAAATCCAATCCGACTTGTATTACCTGAGTATCCCTTACGGCCATAAATTTCCAGAAAACGTAAAAGCCGAACGCGAACGCAAAGGACAGATCAGCACGGTCTACACGTGTTGCTCGGAAGCCTTCCCGAACACCTTTACTTTCTCCGATCCGGCCGAAGCTACTTGGACAGCCCTGCATGCCATCGCCGGAGGCTATGACGGTTACCTGCGCTGGGCCGTAAACAGTTGGACAGCCGATCCCTTGCGCGACTCACGCTTCCGCACTTGGGCAGCCGGCGATACATACAGTATCTATCCTGGCCCCCGCAGTTCGATCCGTTTCGAACGTTTGGTCGAAGGTATTCAGGACTGCGAAAAAATCCGTATCCTCCGCGAAGAGCTGGCAGCCAAAGGGGCTAAAGGCAAATTGAACAAATTAAACAAAGCAGTGGCTAAATTTACCCCGGAAGGCCTGTCCGAAACTCAACAGTCAGCAGCCGAAATGGTAAATGAATTGAATAAATTGCTGAACTCGCTGTAAGCATTCGCCGCTTAAAAACAAAAAAATCATAAAAAAATCCCCGGAGAGTGCATGACTCCCGGGGATTCATTTTATCTTTACAGCATCGGAACCGTTAGCTCAGCTGGTTTAGAGCGCTGCCTTGACAGGGCAGAGGTCGCCGGTTCGAATCCGGCACGGTTCACACTCCGCCATAAAGCGCCAACCGGCGCTTTTCTTTTTACTTTTCCCGAATAAATACATTAATCGGCGTTCCTGTAAAGTTCCAGTTTTCCCGGATCTTGTTTTCCAGGAAGCGTTTGTAAGGCTCTTTGATCCATTGCGGCAAGTTACAGAAGAATACAAACGAAGGAACCTGGCCGGCAGGAAGCTGCGTAATATATTTAATCTTGATATATTTTCCTTTCCAAGCAGGAGGCGGATAGTTCTCGATGATCGGCAGCATGATTTCGTTCAGCTTGGCTGTCGGAACACGGCGCTGACGGTTTTCGTATACATCTTTGGCTGTTTCCAGCACCTTCAGAATGCGCTGTTTTGTCAATGCCGAAATAAACAGGATCGGAAAATCGGTAAACGGAGCCAGACGCTCACGAATCGCACTCATAAAGGTATCAATCACCTTTTGGCTTTTATCTTCCACCAAATCCCATTTGTTCACACAAACGACCAAGCCTTTCTTGTTCTTCTGAACCAAAGAGAAGATGTTCAAATCCTGACTTTCGATACCTCGGGTGGCATCTAGCATCAACACGCAGACATCCGAATTCTCAATGGCGCGGATCGAACGGATCACGGAATAGTATTCCAGATCCTCATTCACCTTCCCCTTCTTACGGATACCGGCCGTATCCACCAAATAGAAATTCAGGCCGAACTTGTTATATTTCGTGTAAATAGAATCACGGGTCGTACCAGCAATATCCGTTACAATATGGCGGTCTTCACCGATAAAGGCGTTGATCAAAGAAGATTTGCCTGCATTCGGACGGCCGATGATGGCGATACGGGGCAGCTCTTCTTCGAGCATCTCCTGCTTGTCATCCGGAAGCGTAGCAACGATTTTATCCAACAAATCGCCTGTACAAGAACCGTTGATAGCAGAGATACAGAAAGGGTCACCTAATCCGAAAGAATAAAATTCGGCAGAGGAGGGATGCAATTCGAAGTTATCCGCTTTATTGGCCACAACAATCACAGGCTTCTTGGCACGACGCAGGATAGCAGCGACTTCGTTATCCAAATCCGTAACTCCATTCAAGACATCAACGACAAACAAGATCACGTCTGCCTCTTCAAGAGCGACTTTCACCTGCTTGTTTATCTCTTCTTCAAAAACATCATCCGAATTAATCACCCATCCGCCGGTGTCAATCAGCGAAAATTCTTTACCTGTCCACTCTGCCTTGCCATACTGACGGTCGCGGGTAGTACCTGCTTCCTCGTTGACAATCGCCTGGCGCGTCTGTGTCAAACGGTTGAAGAGGGTGGACTTTCCTACGTTGGGTCTACCAACTATTGCAACAATATTTCCCATAAACAACTTTTTCTGTCTGTGCTGTTAATTAATCCAGCTGATAACCGAAGTTCTTCAGCATGTTGTCCCGGTTACGCCAGTCTTTTTCTACTTTGACAAACATTTCCAGGAAAACCTTCTTATCAAAGAAGCGTTCGATATCCTTACGTGCCATAGCACCTACCTTTTTCAATGCCTGGCCACGATGCCCGATGATGATTCCTTTTTGGGAATCGCGTTCAACAATAATGAGCGCTTTGATATGAATCAGCTCGGCTTCTTCTTTAAACAGCTCAACAACGACTTCCACCGCATACGGGATTTCTTTCTGATAATACAGGAGAATCTTCTCGCGAATGATCTCCGTCACAAAGAAACGGGCCGGCTTATCGGTAAGCGCATCTTTCTCGAAATAGGGAGGAGATTCAGGCATCAGATCTTCTACCCTACGTTTCACGTAATCTATATTAAAATTCGAAAGGGCGGAGATCGGAATGATCTCAGCTTTCGGAAGAAGTTCTTTCCACTCGGCTACCAGCTTTTCCAATTCTGGTTGGGTAGTCGTATCAATCTTGTTAATCAGTAACAGGACCGGACATTCCACTTTCTGGACCTTCTGGAGAAATTCTTCATTCTTGTCGATCTTTTCGACGACATCGGTTACATAAAGCAATACATCGGCATCACCAAGTGCCGACTGAGAAAAATTAAGCATAGATTCCTGCAACTTATAATTCGGATGCAGGACTCCCGGCGTGTCAGAATACACAATCTGCATATCTGCGGTATTCACGATCCCTATGATTCGGTGCCGCGTTGTCTGTGCTTTCGAAGTGATGATCGAGATACGCTCTCCCACCAAACGGTTCATCAACGTAGACTTCCCGACGTTCGGATTACCGACAATATTAACAAAGCCGGATTTATGCTTGTTTTCCATTATATCCCCATTTAAGATAAATTGCACCCCAGGTAAAACCGGCGCCAAAAGCGGCAAGAATCAGATTATCGCCTTTCTTCAGTTTGTCTTCCCACTCCCAAAGGCAGATAGGGATTGTCCCGGCGCTGGTATTTCCGTATTTCTGGATATTGATCATCACCTTTTCCATGTCCACACCCAGACGTTTTGCTGTCGCATCGATGATGCGCAAGTTTGCCTGATGAGGCACGATCCATGCGATATCATCGTGTGTCAGCCCGTTCCGTTCGGCAATCTCGGCAGCAACATCAGCCATATACGAAACTGCGTACTTAAAGACATATTTGCCATCCTGGAAAACGAAATGTTCGCGATTATCCACCGTATCGTGTGAAGGAGGATAGGCCGAACCGCCGGATTTCATAATCAGATGTGAATAGCCTACACCATCGGTACGCAAGATCGTATCCATCACACCCACTTCTTCCGTTGTAGGTTCGAGCAGCACAGCACCACAGGCATCGCCGAACAAAGGACAGGTAGAACGATCTTGATAGTCCGTTATAGCAGTCATTTTATCGCCTGCCACAACAACCACTTTCTTATAGCGTCCCGAACGGATATAATTGGAACCTGTTTCCAAGGCATACAAAAAACCGGCACAAGCCCCCTGCAAATCGAAAGTCATTGCATTCTTGCAACCGGTATGGTAAGCTATAATGGAGGAAGTGGTCGGGAAATGATGGTCAGGCGTAGTTGTTGCTGTAAGGATCACTTCTATCTCTTCCGGGTTCACATTTGTCTTTTCGAGTAACTGCTTCACAGCCCGTATACCCATATATGAGGTTCCCAAGCCCTCACCTTTCAAAATTCGGCGTTCTTTGATGCCAACACGCGTCATGATCCATTCATCCGTCGTATCCACCAACTTCGAAATATCTTCGTTCGTCAACACATCTTCGGGAACGTATCCGCCTACGCCTGTTATTACCGCATTTATCTTATCCATATCTTTAAAAATAAAAAGGACTATATATCCCAATTAAAAAAAAGCCCTAAAAATACTTTTAGGGCTATTTCTTGGTTTATCAAAACTTAATCAGTTAGGATAAACTTACACAGCTGCTTCTTTTTCGATAGCTAACTTACCTCTGTAATAGCCGCATTCGCCGCATACAGTGTGATAAATGTGCCATGCGCCGCAGTTCGGGCAAATAGCCATTGTGGGAGCAACAGCCTTGTCATGAGTTCTTCTCTTGGCTGTTCTTGTCTTACCTTGTCTTCTTT
>OWHY01000910.1_pt1 | contig 13678 bp, 10 predicted proteins | sample 1732971 | NCBI WGS metagenome assembly OWHY01 (sample SAMN05065775, study PRJEB22554) | human gut metagenome | biome: ENVO:2100002; feature: ENVO:00000062; material: ENVO:00002003 | host: Homo sapiens | place: USA
TCCATAAGCGTTTGTCTTTCAAATTAATCCATCAAATTGATAAGAATTTAAAGTAGTTTTTAATACCGTAATCTTGACTTTTTTCATCTGATATGTTTTTTGATGGTTTAACAATGAAAATCTGAATCAGAACAGGAAACCGAGTGAGAAACTCATTATGTTTGTTCGTTTTTCAATGTTGAGAGTCCCTTTCTGGTTGGCCTCGGTACCTATCTCACGGAAATCGGAAGCTACCTCGTTCAAACCGAATTCATAACTGAAGTCAAGAAACAGACGCCAGATACTGACTCCCAGCCCGGCGGCTATGCTGATGCCGAAAGGGGTATTGTCGTCTTCAAACTCGCGGGGTCTGTCTGTCATATCTGTACTGTAGCGCGTTTTGTAGTTGTATTTGATATTGGGGCCGAACATCATGCTTAATGCGTACGGACCTTCTTTTACCAGATAATAACCGATCATCACCGGAACTTCGAGCGTGGCGGACTTATAAGTAATCCGGTTCTTGCCGATAGGCATTTGGGTGTTTGTCCCGTCAGGCAGGCTGTTTTCCGTCTGTGGTATGTTGAAACGTATGTCACCTTCCGTATATTGCCATGCCAAGCTGGGTTGAATATAGAAACGATCGATATTGACTCGTGCAAACACAGCTGCTTGGTAACCTACCTTATATTGCAGACGTATGTCTTCCATCTCCTGATTGTCTATCGTCAACGATTTGACAATCGGGAGCGCGGCATTGACTCCGACTTTTCCTCCCCAGTTGAATGTCTTGTCTTCGATCTTGATAAACTTCTGGGCGTTGGCCGAGAAACAGAATGGAAGTATCAGCAATATAAGGTAAATTTTCTTCATGACTATTTTTTCTTTCTGACCGACCAGCCGAATTTACCGACAAAGTCGCCCAATCCGTAATATTTGCCATGTGAATAAGCCAGCAGGTCAGCACGCTGCATATCGAAAGCTCCCGTTTCCGGGTCCAGATATTTGTCGTCGGCCTGCACGTTTACCACATCGGCGATAAACATGTCATGGCTGCCTAATGCCATTACTTCTTTTACCCGGCATTCGATGCAGAGCGGGCATTCTTCGATGATTGGAGCATTTACGACTGAGGCTTTTCCTGGCGTCAGTTTCATCTCTTCGAACTTAGTATGATCTTTGCCGGAATTGACACCACACCAGTCTGTTGCGTATGCTAAAGAGCGGGTTGTCAGGTTAATCACAAATTCCATGTTCTTTTTCAAGATCGGGTAGGAGTGACGTTCCGGACGGACGGAGATATAACACATCGGTGGGTTAGTACATATCGTACCCACCCACGCGACAGTGATAATATTGTATTCTGAAGGCTCAGAGCCGCAACTAACCATTACTGCTGGCAGCGGATAGATCATCGTGCCGGGCTTCCAGTCGTGTTTCATGACAATTGGTAATTGACAATGGGCAATTAAAAGACTGCGACAAATAATTGTCGATTGTCCATTGTCGATTGTTAATTATTTAACGATGATGTCTTCTTTATTAATCTTGCGTTCGCAATAATGGCATCTGATCGTACCCTTTTCTTTGTCGATTACATCGAAACGAGTCGGCATTGGTTCATTATTGGTAATACATTTCGGATTGTTGCATTTTACGAGCCCTACCAGTTCGTCTGGTAAGGTAACGGTCTTTTTCTCCACCACTTCGTAATCGCGGATAATGTTCAGGATCACGTTTGGGGCGATCAGGGCGATGCGGTTGATCTCTTCGTCACAGAAGAACTTGTCGGAGATTTTGATCATGCCTTTACTGCCCATTTTATTGCTGTGGAAATTGTTGCCGATCGTAATCGTATTGTCCATGTTTTCCAGCCCCAGTAATTTGGCTACTTTAAACAACTGGCTGGGGGGAATATGATCAATGGCAGTACCGTTCTCTAAAGCGGCGACCTGCAATTCTTTTTTCTTTTCTGCTGACATAACTTTTGATAATTGAAAATTGATAATTGAAAGTTGAAAATCAGGAAACGGGATTCTTAATCTTCAACGGAAATGCCCAACACTTCGCAGATGATGGCTTGACGGGCGAACAGTCCGTTGCGTGCCTGCTGGATATAATAGGCTTTCGGATTATCGTCCACATCATAAGCGATTTCGTTCACGCGAGGCAGCGGATGCAGGATGCGCAAGTTCTCGCGACTGTTTTTCAGCATGTCATTCTTCAGTATATACACATTCTTTACACGTTCGTATTCTTCGAGGTCGGTGAAACGTTCGCGTTGTACACGAGTCATGTACAGAATATCCGTCTGGTTGATGATGTCTTCCGTAAATTCGGTATATTCGTTGTATTTGATGCCATGTTTGTCGCAGAAGTTCTTCTGTTCATCCGGCATGCGAAGTTCGTTTGGTGCGATAAAGTTGAATGTCGGGTTGAAATGAGACATACCTACTATCAGTGAGTGTACGGTACGTCCGTATTTCAGGTCGCCTACCATTGTGATGTTGAGATCGGTCAGCTTGCCTTGTGTCTTTTGAATGGAATAGAGGTCCAGCATTGTCTGGGAGGGATGCTGGTTTGCTCCGTCACCGGCATTGATGATAGGCACGTCCGTAACCTCCGATGCATAACGGGCGGCGCCTTCCAAATGGTGGCGCATAATGATAAGATCGACGTAGTTGCTTACCATCAGGATGGTATCTTTCAGTGTTTCGCCTTTGGAGGAACTAGTCGTGGAAGCGTCGGAGAAACCGATCACACGGCCGCCCAACCGGTTCACCGCAGTTTCGAAACTCAGACGTGTGCGGGTGGAGGGTTCGAAGAACAAGGTCGCTGCAACTTTGCCTTCCAGCACCTTACGGTTCGGATTTGCTTCAAACTTCCTGGCGTTATCCAGAATACGAAGAATGTCCTCTTTGGAGCATTGATCGATAGAAACTAAACTTTTACTTTTCATTGTTGTGTATATTCTGTCTTATGCCCACAAAAGTATAAAAAAATGAATAGACAATGTCATGGCTCCGCTTATTTTTCATTTGATAAAAAAGGACCTGTTTCGTTGAAGTTTGGATACTTTTTCTGAAACAGGTCCTATGGAATAGGTAAAAGGTCCGGTTTAGAAGGTTTTTGGCTTTTATGGATAAAAAATGTTTTCTTATTCTCTACCGCCGCCTAAAGCTTGATAAAGGTTGATCACGCTTTGTATCTCGGTGAACCGGTTAGCTGTTTGTGACAGCTGTGCACTCAACAAGGACTGGCGGGCGGTCAGCACTTCCAGATAGGTCGTCGTACCATGTTCCATCAGCAACGAGGTGCTTTCCAATGCTTTTTCCAAGGATTGGATTTGCTTTTCGAACAAAAGGGTCTTGGCCTTGCTTGTCTGGCAGGCGACTAAAGCGTCGTTGACTTCGCTGCCGGCATTCAGCAAGGCTTGCTGGAAAGACAGGCTTGCTTCTTCCTGCTGTGCTTTGGCGATGCGGTATTGGGCCATGATCTGTCCTTTATTGAACAACGGTTGTGTGAGTGAGCCGACTGCCGAAGCCAGGAATTTGCCTGGATTGACGATCATACTCCCTGCCGAGTTGGTCCATCCGGCACTTCCACTCAGTACGATGGAAGGATAGAAAGCGGCACGAGCCTGGTTGGTCGCGTAAAATGCTTGTTCCAGCGAACGTTCGGCAGCACGTACATCGGGACGGTTCGATAACATTTGCATCGGTACGCCGACTGCTACGTCTTCCGGGAGCTGTTGGTCGGCCAGCTTTCCACGTTCGTAGCGGCGCGGTGTCTCAGCGAGCAATAGGGCGAGACTATTTTCGACTTGGTTGATCTGCTCTTTCAAGTCAAGAATGGAAGTCTGTACGCTGTAGTAAGCCGCTTCCATTTGGGAAGTGGCCGCCTCGTTGGCTAATCCGGCATCCATCAATGCACGGGTAGAAGCCACCGTCTCTTTCCAGGCTTCTTCTGTCTGTTGCGAAATGGCTAACTGTTCATCTAACATCAACAATGTATAGTATACGTTGGCGATCCCGGCGATCAACTGGGTACGCACAGCCTGCTGGTAGTCCTTGCTTTGGGCATACAGTGCTTTGGCCTGTTGCTTGGCATTGCGCAGACGTCCGAAGATGTCCAGTTCCCAACTGGCTGTGACTGGCAGCGTGTATGTCTTTGTCGCTTTCCCACCGTCGAAACTGCTGATCGTTCCTTGCGGGGAAAGTGCGAACGAAGGAAGGAAAGCAAGTTTTGCCGACATTAACGCCGCTTCCGCTTCCTCGATCTGCAATTGGGCGGACCGGAGATCGGTGTTGTTTTGTAACCCTTGTTCGATAAGAGCCTGTAACTGCGGGTCCGTAAAAAGTTCCCGCCAGTTCACATTACCGAAGTTGGTCGTATCATCGACAGCCACCTCTTCTCCGTACAGGTTGTCCGGAGTCGTCTCGGCCGGTTGATATTTGGTGTATATGCCGCAACTGCTCAACAGGGCGGTTGCGGTTGTTAATACGATTATTTTCTTCATACCTTATTTATTTTCATTGTTTAAACCGTCACGTTCGGTTTGGCTCTTTTGCTTTTCCAACGCAACTTGCATATCGGTTTCAACTTCCATCGGCGGACGAATTTTTTCTTGCATGTATTCGAAAATGATGTAGAATACCGGCACGACGAACAGTAATGCCAATGTCCCGACTGCCATACCGCCGACAACACCTGTTCCTAATGAACTGTTACCGTTGGCTCCGGCTCCGGATGCGAACATAAGCGGAAGCATACCGAAGATCATCGTAAGTACGGTCATCAAAATCGGACGTAAACGGGCTTGTGCGGCCGAATAAGCCGATTCGACGATCCCCATCCCTTTACGACGGCGTTCGATGGCGAACTCAGTAATCAAAATTGCCGTCTTGGCCAAAAGTCCAATCAACATGATTACACCGGTCTGCAAGTAGATGTTATTTTCCAATCCAAACAGTTTGGCAAACAGGAATGAACCCATCAAACCGAACGGAACAGACAGGATAACGGCCCAGGGCACAAGAAAACTTTCGTACAGACAAGCCAGAATCAAGTAGATAAGCAAGATACAGACCGCATAGATAAAGAGTGTCTGCGAGCCTCCCGTATTGGCCTCTTCACGTGCCATACCGCCATACTCGTACCCGTATCCTGTCGGCAGCATTTGGGCAGCCACTTCCTCGATGGCCTGTTGTACTTCACCCGTGGAATATCCCGGTGCCGGGTTTACATTGACCGTGATACAGCTAAAGAGGTTGAAACGATTGGATACTTCAGGTCCGAGTACCCGTTTTAGGGTTACGAACTGGCTGAGCGGAGCCATTTCCGTCCCGTTGCGGACGAACATGTTGTTCAGGGCTTGTTCGTCAAGACGATATTCAGGTGAGGCTTGTGACATCACACGGTATACTTTCCCGAATTGGTTGTAGTTGGAAACGTATGCACCACCACAATAGCTACCCAATACGTCGAGAACCGTCGAAGGTGAAATGCCTGCCCGTTTACATTTGGCTGCATCCACATCGACCGATATCTGCGGGAAGTTCATTGCATAAGAAGTATAAGCCATTGCAACTTCTGGGCGCAGGTTTAAAGCTCCGATATACTGCATGGCGTTGCCGTAGAAAGTGCTCATATCTCCACCTGTACGGTCCTGCAAGTTCAACTCGATAGAGTTACCCAGACCGTAGCCCGGAATCATACCCGGCTGGAAGCAGAATATCTGCGCTTCTTTGATTTGGGCGAATTGTGCGTTTAGGCGGGCTACTACTGCGTCGGAAACATGTTCGGCCCCTTTTCTTTCATCCCAGTTTTTCAAACGGATGATTGCCATACCGTAGGAAGTACCTTGACCAGCCAGGAAGCCGTAGCCAGCTACGCGGGCGTAGTGTTCTACTTCGGGCGTGTTCTTCAGGATATTCTCTACTTTGTCCAGCACCTTGCCCGTTTCTTCCAATGTGCTACCCGGAGCAATGGCCACGTTTGCCATGATGGTCCCTTGGTCTTCTTGCGGGACAAGACCTGTTTTGGTATTGCTGATAAGCCATCCCAGCAGAATAATGGATGCGATCGTTCCGGCCCATACCATCCAGCGGTGGTGAATAAAGAACATGACGCCTTTTTTGTATTTGCCCAACACGGCATTGAAAGAGGCATTGTAGGCTGCACGTACACGTCCGTTGAAACTTTTGGCACTCTTGTTTCCATCGCTCGGGCGCATCATCATAGCACACAAGGCGGGGCAGAGCGTCAATGCACAGATCATGGAAAGACCTACGGAGGTTGCCATCGTCACACCGAATTGTGTGTAGAAAATACCAGAAGTACCGCCCATGAAAGTTACCGGTATGAACACGGCCATGAACACACAGGTACAAGAGATAACGGCCATCGTCACGTCACCCATCGCATCTTTCGTCGCTTGATAGGACGAGGTGTAACCCGCATCGAATTTCGCCTGTACGGCTTCTACCACTACGATCGCGTCATCCACTACCGTACCGATGGCAAGCACCAGGGCAAACAGGGTCAGAATGTTGATCGTGAATCCGGCTGCGGTCAGACAGGCGAATGTACCGATCAACGAAACGATGATTGAAATAGACGGGATCAAGGTACTCTTGAAGTCTTGCAGGAAGAAATACACCACGAGGATTACGAGGATGATCGCCACAATCAGTGTTTCGACTACATTATAAATAGAAGCAAATAAGAAGTCGTTGGAGCTCATCATCGTGATGAATTCCATACCTGTAGGCAATTCTTCTTTCATCTTTTCCAATTCGGCGGCAATACGTTCGTTGACTTCCGTAGCATTGGAACCGGCTACCTGGTAAATCATGAATGTCACGGCTGGTTTACCGTCCATTTGGCTGTCGAAACCGTAACTCAATGTTCCCAACTCAACCTTAGCGACATCTTTCAGGCGTAAGACAGAACCGTCTTCCTGAGCACGGACGACGATATTCTGGAATTCTTCTACGCTCTTCAAGCGTCCACGATATTTCATCGTATATTGGAAAACGTTTTTCGAGTTTTCACCCAGCGAACCGGTCGGAGCCTCGATATTCTGTTCTCCTAATACAGCAGTCACATCCGATGGAACCAAGCCGTATTGGGCCATTCGTTCGGGGTTCAGCCAGATACGCATACTATAGGTATCACCCAACTCCATTACGTCACCTACGCCTTCGATACGTTTGATACGTGGGATGACGTTGATGTCGAGGTAGTTTCCGAGAAAGGTCTTGTCAAATCGTCCGTCAGTGCTGACAAGTGCGTCGATCTGCAGGAAGCTGGTCTGTCGTTTTTGAGTGCTGACACCGATACGGGTTACTTCAGCAGGCAATAAACCCTGTGCCTTCGTTACACGATTCTGTACGTTGACGGCTGCCATATCGGGGTTTGTTCCTTGTTTGAAATATACCTCGATCGTTGCCGAACCGGCATTGGTTGCTGTTGAAGTCATGTACATCATGTTTTCCACACCATTGATGCTTTCTTCCAGTGGCATGATAACACTGTTCATCACCGCATTGGCATCCGCTCCGGTATAGGTTGCCGATACGTGGACCGTAGGCGGCGCAATGTCAGGATATTGCTCGACCGGCAAGGTAAAGAGCGAAATTAGTCCGATCGCCAAAATAAGAATGGAGATGGAGATGGCCATAACAGGCCGTTTGATAAATATATTCCCTTTCATACTTCGATCCTTTATTTAACTTGCGTTCCTTCGCGTACTAACCCGGCTCCTTCGGATACGATTTCTTCGCCAACCTTCAATCCGTCAAGTACGATATATTCGCGACCGTCGTTGATTTCAGCTACAGTAATCAATGTGGAAACAGCTTTCCCATCCACCACTTTATAGACAAGCGTCTTGTCCTGCAAACGGACTGTTGCACCTTGAGGAATTACGATACAGTCTTTGTAAGTTTGCGGTATGAGCACATTGCCGGAGGCTCCGCTATGAAGCAGGCGGGATTCGTTAGGGAATACGGCACGCACGCCGACTGTCCCGGTCTTCCGATCGATCACTCCGCTAATCGATTCGATCTTTCCTTTTTGTTCGTAAATAGACTGGTCATTCAGTTTCAACGACACTTCCGGCATGTTTTTCAACGCTTCGTCCATGCTTTTGTACTGGCGGCTCATAGCCAGTAATTGATTTTCGGTCATGGAGAAGTAAACATACATGTTCGAATTGTCGGAAACAGTTGTCAACGGTTGGGGAATACTGGCGCTGACCAATGCTCCGGCACGGTAAGGCAACATACCGACAACTCCGTCGGACGGACTTTTGACTTCCGTATAAGACAGGTTGTTGCGGGCGTTTACTTCTTGTGCTTCCGCCTGCGCCAGTTGTGCTTTGGCCGTCAGATAGCTGTTTTCGCTTGTTTTCAGGTTGAAAGCGGAAACGACTTTTTTCGCAAATAATTCTTTAGTACTGTTGTAGTTCAGTTCGGCTGTAGCTAAAGCTGCTTTTGCCACTTCCACATTTGCCTGGGCTGTCTTTAAAGCAGCTTTGTAAGGAACTTGGTCTATAACAAAAAGTAATTGTCCTTTCCGTACGACCTCTCCTTCGGTTACACAAAGCCTTTCGATCGTTCCCGATACTTGCGGATAAATGTCTATATCCTGGCGACCGCGGATCGTGGCCGAATAAGGGGTTGTCAGCTCTTTGTTTGCCGTAGAAACTTTCATCGTCGCGTAAGATGCTTTCATCTGTGCATCCGGTGCATGTTTGCAGGATGCCATCCACATAGTCGTACAGCCGATAACTGCCATCAGCCGTATCCATTTTGCATTTGCTCTTGTCATATTCGTTTTATTCATTAAAAATGACGCAAATGTACCTTAAAAAGAGCGGTTTTATTTGTCTGAATGTCTATATAAATCTTCCATATTTATACAGTATAGATATTTTAAGAAAAGAATGATTGAAAAAAAACAAATAACTATAACTTATTGCCGTATATTATGTAAATAGGGCGTTTGGAGGAGGAAGACAGGTTTATGGGGAAGATAAATTTCACGAGAGAGGGGTGGTGTGCACACCACCCTCTTCTCTATTTTTATTGCAGATATTCTGCCAGTTTGGTCGGCAAGTAGAATGTATTGTTTTTGTCAACGTATACGATTACCGAATTCAGGCGGATTTCTTCCTGGCCTTTCTTTCCGATCGTCACGATGTTGCTGAACGGCGTGATGTTGATCTGCTTCCTTTTGTTTTTTACGACCAGTGAAGGAGAACCTTTCTCGTCTTTAGCCGGAACGATTTCACATTTGAAATCTTTGAATACTTCCGTGTGAGGAGCGAAGTTTCCGGCTGTCAGTTCTTCCAGCGTGTCGTGTGTCATGCCGAACAGGGCACAGAGATAATGATTCAGTTCGATATTCGTGTGCATACCGAGAGGTAAGCTTGTACGGTCGGGATGGTAAGCTGCAAGGAACACCTCTTCGCCTGTGTGGCCGCCGGTTGTGAAACCGAAACAGGTTCTGGAGGTAAGCAGCTTGGACATGAAAGTCGTCAGCGAACTGCTGTATAAAGAGCCTTTGCCTTCGATCGAGCGTTCATTTTCCGGGATCGGGCTGTTTTTGTAATTCTTGCAATGGTTCAAGGCATCCAGTTCTTCAGGAGTTAGTTCGAAGCCGGCATATTCCCGGAAGACGTTTTGCACTTCGGAATTCGGTACACTGTTCACTTTCTTGGCAAAGCCTTCGGCTGTCAATTTATACAAAGAAAGCTGATGAAACAACTGGTCCTTGCTCAGTTTATCGTAACCTTTACAGTCGGCACGGCCGATACTGATACCGCTGTTACCATGATCGGGAACGATCACTACGGCAGTCTCGCCATTCTGACGGGCAAATTCGAGGGCAGCACCGCAAGCACGGTCGAAAGCCAACATATCCGTGGCCATGCCGACCGGATCGTTCGCGTGGGCAGCCCAGTCGACCTTGCTGCCTTCCACCATTAGGAAGAAACCGTTCGGGTTTTGGGATAACTTTTCGATTGCCTTGCGTGTCATCTCTTCCAAGGATGGCTGTTGGCTCGGATCTCGGTCGATGTCGTAAGCCATTTCCCGATCTCCGAACAAAGCCCACATATTGTTGCCTTTGTAATTACGCATACCGTCGATGTCATTCTTGAAAATACCGTATCCGTTACCTTTCAGGTAGGCTTCGCTCTCTTCGGGAAGCAGGCTGGCGCCGCCACCGATCACGACGTTCAGGTCGTTGTGAGCCATCTGCGGAGCGATCCATTCATATTTGCCACGGTTGTAGCTGTGGGCGGAGCAGTCGGCCGGTGTTGCATGCGGGAATTCGCAGGTGAAAACCAGTCCCGTTGATTTGCCCTGTTTTATTTTGGCAGCTTCCAGGACGGTTGTCAGCGGTTGGAAAGCGCGTGCCGGATCGGTCGGGTAGATATCGTTGTCACCGTCGTTCTCCGGGTAGGTGGAAACGTAGCCTGTACGGCTGGGTTGTCCTGTCATGTAGCAGGAAGTCGTAGGAGCCGAGTCGCCGATCGGGGCATTCGAAGAATGCGTGCGGACTGTTCCGCAGAGATACGGGTCGATGTTCAATTTCGGTTTGTCGGGGTTGGTATACCATTGCAGCCAACGCGCCATAGAGACTGTAGCCAGTGATGTCCCGTCCGGGATTAGAAGAATGACATTCTTCACCGGCTTTACGTTTTCTACATCTTGTGCCTTTACCGGCATGAAGATGACAGACAGTAACAGGAGAAGTGAGATTGTTTTTTTCATTATGATTTATGATTTATGATTTATGATTTATGATTTATGATTTATTTGTCTAATTGTATGATATCTTCTGTGAAGTGCGTGATCTTCTCCAGTCCGGTTTCCGTAACCAGGAAACTATTTTCGATGCCGACGGCGCCGATACCCGGTATCACATATTTCGGTTCGAGTGCAAATACCATGTTCGGTTCCAGCATGTCTTTCGAGCGGGGCGTAAGTACCGGCAGCTCGTTTATCTGGATGCCGATGCCGTGCCCTACGAATTTGGCTTGTTGCTTGGTCCCCATGAAGTATGCGCCGAGTCTCTGGCTTTCGGTGATCTTGGCGGCTATCTCGTAGAGTTCGGCACAAGGTGTGCCCGGCCGGGCGATATTCTCGATCTCGCTTTCGATAAGGAGGGCTGTCTGATGTGCCCGGTAAGCAAGCTCGGTCAGGTGGCCGACGGAGAACACACGTGTCATATCCGTCATATAAGCCGTATAATTTCCTGCCATGTCTACCATGATGGCTGTCCCTTCTTTCAGAGGCGTTCCGTTTGCACCTAACGGGCAGGAAGCGTCGATACCACTACCACCTAAGGCAAAGTCGAAAGGCGAGGGGACTTCGGCGTTTTCTCCCGCCAGGATACTTCCCATAAAGATATCCATATTAGCTCCGAAGGCGCGGAACAGTCCGATGGAACCGTTCTTGCGCATCCGTTTTTCTATTTCATACTGGAATTCGAGATCAGTCATTCCGGGGCGGAAACATTCGGGAATTTCGGCATATGTCTTGGCGTGGCGTTCGGCCGAGATGCGGAACATTTCGATCTCGTACGGTGTCTTTATCCGGCGCAGTTCACGCATCATTGCGGTTGCGTTTCCGGTCTCTTTCGGATTGAAGATCTTTTGCAGACGTATATAGTCGTTGTATGTCAGTTCGTCGGCTTCGAGCAGAAGCTTTTCCGGCATTTCCAGTCCGTAGAACGCGAAGAGCTCGGCCATCTGTTCCGGTTTGCGAATGTATTCGACATGATCGCCTGCCAGTCCGTTCGGCCGTTTCACGAAGAACCACGGAGCACCTTCCGCAGGAAGATAGAAATAGCCGCTATAGATACGTCCGGTTGTGTAATACAGATTTACATCCACGGTAAGCAGGCATCCGTCGGCATTTATCTTCCGCATCGCCTGTTGTATGCGATCCCATTTCAGCTTAAGATCGCCGGTCAATTCTTTTTGTATCATTTCCAACACTTATTTTTATCCGGCATCAAAGATATTAAATTAATGCCGGGATTGGAATGATTAGGGATATTAAATCTTGATTAAATTTAGAATTGTTCGAGTACTTGTATCCGCTTTTCAATGGGTGGATGAGTGGCGAAAAGTCCGCTTAAACCGTTCAGTGCGCTTTTGGCCTGTTGGCCCGGATGCTGGATGAAAAGCTGGGCTACGTCTTCTCGTTTGACGGCTTCGATGTCGGGATCGGCCGAGATTTTCCGTAGTGCGCTGGCGAGGGCGAGCGGATTCTTGGTCATCTCGGCAGCCCCGGCGTCGGCCAGGTATTCCCGTTTGCGCGAGATGGCGAAACGCATCAGCATGGAGAAGAAATAACCGATGGCTGCAACAACCATGACTAAGACGATGATGATCGCAGTGTTGTTTTTCTCGTCTCTCCTGCGGCTCATCGACGAGTAGTAGACGGAACGCATGGCCATCTGTGCGAGCATGGCAAAGATGCCGACAAAGACAATCGATACGATCATCAGGCGCACGTCTTTGTTGCGGATATGCGACAGCTCGTGTGCAATGACCGCTTCCAGTTCTTGGTCGTTCAACTTGTCGATGATCCCCCGTGAGAGGCTGACGGTGTAAGTCCTTTCGTTGATGCCGCTTGCAAAAGCGTTCAGAGAATCGTCGTTGATGATATTGATCTTGGGCATTTTTATTCCCTGGCTCATACATAGGTTTTCCACTAAGTTGTATACCCTTTTGTTTTCCATTCTCGACAAAGGTTCGGAGCCGGTTGCCGAGTTGATGATGCTTGTATTGGCAAAATAGGCGATGATGAACCATATGAGTACACCTCCCAATACGTATGGCGCCAAATGGATGAACATCCCGGTGGAATATCCGAGCAGTTCGGCCCCCGTCAGGCCGTCGTCGTTCATTGCCAACAGGTGGAGCAGGTAGCAGAACGCAAAAAGCAATCCCATTACCAGGCAGGGAAACAAGCAAAGCAGGAGCAGGGACCGGAAATTGTTCCTGCTCTGTTGGGTTTGTATACCGACGTATTGCATCCTTAGAACTTGATTTTAGGTGCTTCTTCGAGTGTCGCGCGTTGTTCGCCCAGGTCGAACATCACTTCCTTCTTGAAACCGAACATACCGGCGATCAGGTTGGACGGGAATGTCTCGACTGCGTTGTTCAACTCTTTCGTGGCCGAATTGAAATAACGGCGCACGGCAGCCAGTTTGTTTTCCAGGTCGGAAATTTCTTCCTGCAACTGCAAGAAGTTCTGGTTGGCTTTCAGATCGGGATAGGCCTCGAGCGTGATCTTCAATCCGGCAAGAGCGGAAGTCAGGACGTTTTCGGCCATGATCTTGTCGTCGATCGTTTTGGCGCTGATCGCTCCGTTACGGGCGTTAATGACGCGTTCCAGGGTCTCTTTCTCGTGTGAGGCATAGCCTTTGACCGTTTCGACCAACTGTGGGATAAGGTCATGGCGTTGTTTGAGCTGTACGTCGATGTCGGCAAATGCGTTCTCGCGGTTGTTGCGCAATTTCACTAACGAATTATACAAAGAAACGATCCAGATTGCCAGGATCACGATCACTGCTATTAAAATGATTACTGTCATTGTCTTTATTTTTTTAGGTTACGGCTGCAAAGTTACTACAAAAAAGTGAAATGCGGAAAGATATAGTGATAGAATTGAGT
>OWHY01000924.1_pt1 | contig 13515 bp, 8 predicted proteins | sample 1732971 | NCBI WGS metagenome assembly OWHY01 (sample SAMN05065775, study PRJEB22554) | human gut metagenome | biome: ENVO:2100002; feature: ENVO:00000062; material: ENVO:00002003 | host: Homo sapiens | place: USA
GCATAAAAAATGAACGAGTTCATTTTATTCTGCATTCGGTTTGCACTATCTTTGTAATGAGATTAACAAGAACTTATATATGCCAGACTATGATTTAATCGCCATATTAGGGCCTACCGCCTCAGGAAAGACTCCATTTGCAGCCGCCTTGGCCGCCGAACTCCATACGGAAATCATCAGTGCCGATTCACGGCAAATCTACCGGGGGATGGACCTGGGCACCGGCAAAGACCTTGCCGACTATACCGTCGACGGGAAACAGATTCCCTATCACCTCATCGACATAGCCGACCCGGGCTATAAGTACAATGTTTTCGAGTATCAGCGTGATTTCTTGAATGCTTACGAGACTATTAAACAAAAAGGTTGCCTGCCCGTTGTATGTGGAGGAACCGGAATGTATCTCGAATCAGTGCTGAAAGGCTACCGTCTGCTGCCCGTACCCGAGAATCCTGAGTTGCGCACCCGTCTGGCGGACAAATCGCTGGAAGAACTGACCGACATACTGAAAGGTTACAAAAGCCTGCACAATACCACGGACGTGGACACAGCCAAACGTGCCATACGAGCCATCGAAATCGAAGAGTATTATGCCCATACCCCAGTAGACGAACGTTCCTTCCCCCAGATGAACAGTCTCATCATAGGTGTGGACATCGACCGGGAATTGCGTCGGGAGAAAATCACCCGCCGCCTGCACCAGCGCCTGGAAGAAGGAATGATAGACGAAGTGCGCCGTCTGATAGAGCAAGGCATCCAACCGGATGACCTCATCTATTACGGACTGGAATACAAGTATCTGACACTTTATGTCATCGGCAAGCTGACCTATGAAGAGATGTTCACGCAACTGGAAACAGCCATCCACCAGTTTGCCAAACGCCAGATGACCTGGTTCCGCGGTATGGAACGGCGTGGATTTACCATCCATTGGATGAATGCCCGGTGGCCGATGGAAGAAAAGATAGCTTTTGTAAAGAAGAAGTTGGAAGGATGATGAAATGATGAAGAACCGGGTGATTTAAATCGTAAACTGTAAATAGTCAAATTGTAAATAGAATCATGAGTGCAGAACCCGAAAAGTTGGGAGTAATATACAACCCCAAGGCCGGAACGCGGAAAGTGCAGAAACGGTGGAAAGAAATCAAAGAATACATGGACAGCAAAGGTGTGCCTTACGACTATGTGCAGTCCGAAGGGTTCGGTTCGGTAGAGCGTCTGGCAGGTATCCTTGCCAACAACGGCTACCGCACCATTGTTGTAGTAGGCGGTGACGGCGCACTGAATGACGTCATTAACGGCATCATGCTTTCCAATGCACCGGACAAGGAGAATATAGCCATCGGCATCATCCCCAATGGTATAGGAAATGACTTTGCCGACTATTGGGAAATGAGTTCGGACTACAAGAAAGCGGTGGATTGCATCATCAACAACCGCCGCCGGAAAATAGACGTGGGTACCTGCTATTATTACGACGGTGAAAAGCATCTGACACGCTACTTTCTCAATGCCATCAACATAGGCCTGGGAGCCCGTATCGTGAAAATCACCGACCAGTGCAAGCGTTTCTGGGGAGTGAAGTTCCTCTCTTACTTCATGGCACTGCTATCCATTATCTTCGAACGGAAGCTGTACCGCATGCATCTCAAGATAAACGGCGAGCATATACGCGGACGCATCATGACTGTCTGCATAGGCAGTGCGTGGGGATACGGACAAGCGCCTAGTGCAGTGCCCTATAATGGCTGGCTGGATGTTTCCGTCATTTACCGTCCCGAATTGCTGCAACTATGGTCGGGATTGTGGATGCTTATCCAAGGGCGGATTCTGAACCATAAGGTAGTGATGCCCTACCGTACGCAAAAAGTAAAAGTGCTGCGTGCGCAAAATGCCTCTGTCGATTTGGACGGACGTATTCTCGACCGTCATTTTCCACTGGACATCAGCGTACTGCATGAAGCAATAACATTGATTATACCCAATTGAAAATACTTAATCAGTAACAACCTATGATTGAATTAAAGAATAATCCTGCCGGAAACTTCTTCCTACTGGCAGGTCCATGTGTCATCGAAGGAGAAGAAATGGCAATGCGCATTGCCGAACGTATCGTGACTATCACCGAAAAACTGCAAATCCCCTATGTATTCAAAGGGTCGTACCGCAAAGCCAACCGCTCCCGCCTGGATTCCTTTATGGGCATCGGCGACGAAAAGGCGCTGAAGATACTGCAAAAAGTGCACACCACCTTCGGAGTACCTACCGTGACCGACATTCATGCAGCCGAAGAAGCCACCATGGCTGCCGAATATGTGGATATTCTGCAAATTCCCGCCTTCCTCTGCCGGCAGACAGACCTGCTTGTAGCCGCCGCCAAAACCGGAAAAACCATCAACATCAAGAAAGGGCAGTTCCTCTCTCCGCTTGCCATGCGCTTTGCGGCTGATAAAGTAGTGGAAGCAGGCAATAGGAACGTCATGCTGACGGAACGCGGAACTACTTTCGGTTATCAGGATTTGGTCATCGACTATCGCGGCATCCCCGAAATGCAGACCTTCGGTTTCCCTGTCATCCTGGATGTAACCCACTCCCTGCAACAGCCCAACCAGACCAGTGGTGTCACGGGAGGTATGCCGCAACTTATCGAGACCGTAGCCAAAGCCGGTGTTGCCGTAGGTGTAGACGGACTGTTCATCGAAACCCACGAAAATCCCACCGTAGCCAAGAGTGACGGCGCCAACATGCTGAAACTCGACCTGCTGGAAGACCTGCTGACCAAATTGGTCCGCATCCGGGAAGCAGTCAGATAAATTCCATTTATCCGGAATGGAATCCGAAAAAAACAACAGAAGTTGTGATTTATCCAAGGGCTGTCCGACAGATAGTTCAAGAACAATTTAAATTCATAATAATATGAAACATCTATTACGCGGTTTATGGATTGTAGCGTTAATTCTTTGCTGCAATTTTCAGCAGGTATTTGCACAGCAAATGCCGCCTATCCCGGTCGACAAAAATGTCCGTATCGGAAAGTTGGACAACGGATTGACCTATTATATCCGCAAGAACAGCCAGCCTGCAAACCGGGCCGACTTTTACATTGCCCAAAAGGTAGGCTCCATTCAGGAAGAAGCCGACCAGCGCGGCCTTGCCCACTTCCTGGAACACATGTGTTTCAATGGAACGACCCACTTCCCCGGTGATGCACTGAAGCAATACCTGGAGCGTATCGGGGTGAAATTCGGTGAGAACTTGAACGCCTATACTTCCGTAGACGAAACCGTATACAACATTTCCAATGTGCCGGTCACTACTCCGGGAGCCATCGACTCCTGCCTGCTGATTCTGCACGACTGGAGTAACGATTTGACCCTGGACCCGAAGGAAATAGACAAGGAACGCGGAGTCATCAACGAAGAATGGCGCACCCGTATGAGCGCCATACAACGCTTCCAGGAGAAGATGCTTCCAGTCATGTTCGAAGGAACGAAGTATGCCACTTGTTTCCCTATCGGAACGATGGAGGTCGTTATGAACTTCAAACCGCAAACTTTGAGAGACTACTATGAAAAGTGGTACCGTCCGGACCTTCAGGGTATTGTGGTAGTTGGCGATATAGACGTGGATGCCATCGAAGCCCAAATCAAGAAAATATTTTCTGATATTCCCGCCCAGCCCAATGCTGCCAAACGTGAGTACTATCCGGTAAACGACAACAAGGAGCCTATCGTATTGGTTTATCAGGACAAGGAACAGTCCAATGTACAAGCCCTCATCTTCAACAAGCACGAAGCCACTCCTGACGAGCAGAAAGGCGACATGGGCTATCTGGTACAGAATTATGCAACCACGCTCATCAACAATATGCTGAATGCGCGTCTGAACGAATTGGTACAGACCGCCAATCCTCCTTATATATATGCCGCCACTTATGACGATGATTTCTTTGTTGCCAAAACCAAAGATGCCTTCACCGGTGTCGTTGTCTGCAAGGAAGATGCCATAGAAAATGGAATAGCCACTCTCCTGCGCGAAACAGAACGCGCCCGCCAATTCGGCTTTACGGAAACGGAATACAACCGTGCCCGTGCCGAATATCTGCGCCAACTGGAATCTGCTTATAACGAGCGTGACAAACGCAAGAATGAAGAGTACGTGGATGAATATGTCCGTCATTTCCTCGATAACGAACCGATTCCAGGCATCGAAAACGAATACGCCATCATCAATCAGATAGCTCCCGCCATTCCGGTTGCCGCACTGAACCAGATGATGCAAGCCCTCGTGACAGACAGTAACCAGGTAGTCGCAATTCTCGGTCCGGATAAGGAAGGATTGAAAATGCCGACAGAAGATGCAATCAAGAAGATACTGAAAGATATTAAAGCTGAAAAACTGACTGCCTACGTAGACAAGGTATCGGATGAACCTTTGATGGCCGAAGCCCCGAAAGGCGGAAAGATTGTATCCGAGCAGACAGACGATATATTCAGCACTACAACGCTGACACTCTCCAACGGAGTCAAGGTCATTATCAAGAAGACAGACTTCAAGGCAGACGAAATCCGCATGAAGGGAGTCAGCCTGGGCGGCAGTTCCTTGTTCCCCGACTCGGAAATCATCAACATCAACGGACTGGATGCAGTGAGTGTCGGTGGTCTGGGTAATTTCAGTGCCGTAGACCTGGAAAAAGTTCTGGCTGGCAAGAAAGCTTCCGTCAGCTATGGTATCGGTGACAAGACAGAAACCGTCAATGGCAGCTGTTCACCGAAAGACTTCGAGACAATGATGCAGCTCACTTACTTGACGTTCACCGCCCCGCGCCGTGACGACGATGCCTTTGCATCCTACAAGAACCGCAACAAAGCTGCTTTGCAAAATATGGAAATGAATCCCCAGGTGGCGTTCAGTGACTCTGTCTCGGCCGGTATTTACATGCACCATCCCAGAAGAGCTAGAATAAAGGCGGACATGATTGACAAGATGGATTATGACAAGATTCTGTCTATGTATCAAGACCGCTACAAAGATGCCAGCGATTTTACCTTTATCTTTGTAGGAAATGTGAATGTGGAGGAAATGAAACCACTCATCGCTGAGTACCTGGGTTCACTGCCTGCCATCAACCGCAAGGAAACATTCAAGGACAATAAAGTGGACATGCGCCAGGGAGTTTATAAGAACGAATTCGTACGGAAGCAGGAAACTGCCAAAGCGTCGAACTTTGTCCTGCTGAACGGTGACTGCAAGTACGACCTGAAAAATGACATCCTGCTGAGTATGACCAGCCAGATTCTCGACTTGGTTTATACAGCCAAGGTACGTGAAGACGAAGGGGGCACTTACGGTGTATATGTAGGCGGCCAGTTAAGCAAATATCCGAAAGAAAAGGCTCTCTTGCAGATTGTATTCGAAACCGCTCCGGCAAAAAGAGAAAAGCTGATGCAGATTATCTTTGCAGAACTCGACAACATCGCCAAAGCAGGTCCGTCGGAAGGAGACTTGAATAAAGTGAAGGAGTTCATGCTGAAGAAACATGCCGAAGACTTGAAGGAGAACAGCTACTGGCTGGGAAGCATTGACGAATACCTGTTCACCGGTATGAATCCGATAAAGGATTACGAACAGATTGTCAACAGCATCACCGTGAAGGACATCCAGAAGTTCACCGACGACTTGTTCAAGCAGAAGAATGAGATTGAGGTATCAATGATCAGTCCTGAAACTCCTGACAAAGAATAAGAGAGCCATACACACAGAAGGCTGCGTTGTTCGATGAAAGGTAGCGCAGCTTTTTTTATACAAACTCTATATATACAAATACTATGAGTCTTTTCTTAGATTTGCGCAAGCACGGAAAACTGGCGGAAAAACGAAATCCGATGTACGAAAAAAGTAAATTCGGAAAATTCTGGATGTACTTCATGTTCGTCTTCTGGGCCGGTTACCTGATATTCTTCGGTACGACCTTTGCATTCGCCTTTGACGGTGGTGCCACAGAAGCCTATCACGTAATGAACTCCGGATTGATATTTGTCCTTGTGCTGGATTTCCTGATACGCCTGCCTTTCCAAAAAACACCCACCCAGGAAGTGAAGCCCTACCTGCTGCTTCCCATCAAGCGGAACCGTCTTATCGACTTCCTGCTGATCCGTTCCGGACTGGATGGCTTCAATCTGTTCTGGCTGTTTCTGTTTGTTCCGTTTTCCATCATCACCGTCACCAAATTCTATGGAATCAGTGGTGTGCTGACCTATTGCATTGGCATCTGGCTGCTGATGGTATTCAATAACTACTGGTTCTTGTTGTGCCGCACACTGATGGGTGAGCGCATCTGGTGGCTGGCATTACCAGTAGTAGTATATGGTGGCATTGTCGCCGCACTATTCATTCCGGACAACAGTCCGCTTTTCGACTGTTTTGTCAATCTGGGAGAAGGGTTCATCACCGGCAATATACTGTCATTCATCGGTGTACTGGCTGCCATCGCCCTCATGTGGTTCATCAACCGCACCCTGATGCAGAAACTCATCTACAATGAACTGAACAAAGTGGAAGATACACGGATAAAACATGTATCCGAATACAAATTCCTCGACCGCTACGGCGAAATAGGCGAATACATGAGACTGGAACTCAAGTTATTGCTACGCAACAAGATTTGTAAGCGTTCGCTCTATTCCATCACCGGTGTAGTGATAATGTTCAGTAGTATCATTAGCTTTTCCGATGTGTATGACGGAGGTCTGAGAGATTTCTTCGTCCTTTATAATTACATTATCTTCGGCATCATGTTCCTCAGCACACTGATGGGTTACGAAGGCAATTACATTGACGGACTGATGAGCCGCAAGGAATCTATCTACTCGCTGCTGCGTGCCAAATACATACTGTACAGCATTGCATTGCTCATTCCTACGATTCTGATGATTCCCGGTATGGTTACCGGGAAGGTATCCGTACTCGGTTGCATTGCATGGCTGATATTCATTCCGGGAGCCGTATACTGCTGTCTGTTCCAACTGGCAGTCTACAACAACAAGACTACCGACCTGAATTCAAAGATGACCAGCCGGCAGAATATAGGCACCGGTCTGCAGAATCTGATTTCAGGAGGTGCTTTCGGCATACCTTTACTGCTGCTTTTTGCACTGAATGCCATCTTTGGCAAAGAGGTCACCCCCTGGATACTTATCGGCATCGGCGTGGCATTCATCGCCACTTCCAAATTCTGGCTGATGAATGTATATCACCGGCTCATGAAACGCCGCTACAAGAATATGGAAGGCTTCAGGGACAGTAGACAGAAATAGAAATCATTAAACATCAATCACTAACATGATACGCATCAACAATTTACAGAAGAATTTCGGCACAAAAAAAGCCGTAGATATAGAGAACTACACCATCGGGCAAGGCGATATGCTGGGACTGGTAGGCAACAACGGTGCAGGCAAGACCACCCTCTTCCGCCTTATTCTTGACTTACTACAGGCAGACCGGGGCAATGTAACCATCAATGACATTGACGTCAGCAAAAGTGAGGACTGGAAGAACTTCACGGGAGCCTTTATAGACGACGGTTTCCTGATAGACTACCTCACTCCCGAAGAATACTTCTATTTCATCGGCAAGATGTACGGTCTGAAGAAAGAGGAGGTAGACGAACGCCTGCTTCCCTTCGAACGCTTCATGAACGGCGAGGTAATGGGCCAGAAGAAATTCATCCGCAACTATTCTGCCGGAAACAAGCAGAAAATCGGCATCATCTCCGCCATGCTCCACCATCCGCAACTGTTGATTCTGGATGAACCGTTCAACTTCCTTGACCCCAGTTCACAGTCCGTAATCAAACACTTGCTGAAAAGATACAATGAAGAACACGGAGCCACTGTCATCATTTCCAGCCATAACCTGAACCACACAGTGGACGTTTGCCCGCGTATTGCATTGTTAGAAAACGGTGTTATTATCCGCGATATACGAAATGAGAACAACTCTGCCGAACAGGAACTGGAAGCTTACTTCAACGTCGGCGTGGAGGAAGAAGCCGTGGTAGAAGAAACGGTAGAAGAAGCAGAAGCAGCCGTAGAAGAAATAACGGAAAAAGAAGATAAAACGGTAGAAGAAAAAAACTCGGAAGCATGAAAAAATATCTTTCTTATATAGTAGCTCTTACCATCATATTGATAGGTCTAAGTTCCTGCCATACCTCCGCGCCACGCCTGGACTACAAAGCCCTGGCGCAAGCATCCGTCCGTTTGGGAGTGGATATTGAACTGCAGGACAACCACAAGCTGTACATCCATGCCTCCGAATGGATAGGCACCCCCTATCGCGCAGGTGGCGACAGCAAACGTGGAACGGACTGCTCCGGACTGGTATCGCAACTGTATAAGAAAGTTTACCACACCCGTCTGTCGAGAAGCACAGACGGGCAACTGAAAGAGAGCAGTAAAATCTCCCGCCGCAACTTGCGTGAGGGAGATTTGGTGTTCTTCACCAGCCGTGCTTCCCGCAAAAAAGTGGCACACGTAGGTATCTACCTCAAGGACGGCAAATTTATACATGCCAGTACCAGCCAGGGAGTCATAGTCAGCAACCTCCGGGAAAAATATTACACCCAACACTGGCTCTGCGGAGGAAGAATAAAATGATACTAATTTTTTCCCTTCTTGTGATTTTCTTTACTCTTTCCCGACTGATAGTCCAGAAACAATTAAAAGAAGAAAACAATGAAGAAACTTTTAGGCATCCTCGTATTCATCAGCATTGCGCTGAGTGCCAATGCACAACTTTTATGGAAAGTATCCGGTAAAGGATTAGAGAAACCATCCTATATTTTCGGTACTTATCACCTCTCTCCACTCAGTATAAAGGACAGCATTGCCGCCATGCCGCAGGCCATGAGCGAAACCGCCCAAGTCTACGGGGAAGTTGTGATGAGCGAAATGGCGACTCCCGCCTTCATGCAAAGCATGCAACAGCAGATGATGATGCCCAAAGACACCACGCTGCAAAGCCTCTTTACTCCCGAGCAATACGAAGAAGTGGGTAAAGTTGTAAAAGAGAATATGATGGTAGACATCGCCATGCTTGCTCAACTGAAACCGGCTGCCATCAACCAGCAGCTTGTCGTCCTGCTCTACATGAAACACACTCCGGGCTTCAACCCGCAAGAACAGCTCGACACTTACTTCCAGCAGCAGGCCGGACAGCAAGGCAAGAAAGTTGGCGGTCTGGAAACAGCCCAGTCACAAATAGACATTCTGTTCAACAGCCAGACGCTGCAACGCCAGGCAAACCTCCTCTACTGCGCTATCAGTGACATCGAGAAAGGTATCGAGCAAAGCAAGCGCCTGATTGCCGCTTATGAAAAGCAGGATCTGGATGCCATGCTGCAACTGATGGAAGAGCGCGACGGCAATTCATGCGACCCGCTGCCCGGAGAGATGGAAGCCATGCTGGACAACCGCAACAAGGCATGGGTTGAAAAGATGCCTGCCATCATGACGGAAGCCCCCACCCTTTTCGTAGTCGGTGCCGGACACCTGCCCGGAGACAATGGAGTGCTGAACCTTCTGAAACAACAAGGATATACCATAGAAGCCATGAAATAAATCCTCTAACAATTCTCTCTAACAACAACTTTTAATGGCAGGCTATACAAAGCGTGACGGTCAAATACCATCACGCTTTGTTTGCATATACACTTTATTGTCCTCATCATACTGTACATCCCGAAAAATATACTACTTTTGCACCAAAGTCTTGGCTGTTATAGTGATAACGTCACTTTTGACTCGATTCGATAAGAACGCAAGAAGCGAAAGTTATTATCCCTGCTATTCGGAATCTGGAAAATTCTCTTAAACACCGCAGGATAATAGCAACAGTTTCTTCACGTCTATGTTATTATATACTTAGGCGTGGGGGCTGTTGTCTATTAACGGTGTGGGCATTTTCCAGAGCCTCGAATGCAGATAGACAATAACAGTCCTCGCGCTTTTTATATAATAACCTTCGTCAATGAGGACAGACGAAATGAAAGACACCGCGTATGCATCTTACATTATTTGGAGAAGTACAGTTATTTCTGTTAATTGCCGTTACATCTGCAAGCTTTCTATACTGGATAAATCATAAATACAAAAGTCTGAACAGACAGATTATCCGGGCAATAGACATTCCAGTATATCTGCTGAACAGACAAGGTATTGTCGTAAAACTACTTAATACACCTACCGAAAAGGCGAACAGACTTCCATTTCTGAATTCGGGAGTTCTAAATATCAATAATTTAGTGACAGACGCCGATGAATGCCGGAAATACATGACGTCGCTGTTACGCGTACTGAATACCCGCACTTCGGACAGCCTGATCCTAAAGATAAGAGTGGAAAGTAGTGAAGAACTATATATCGCAGTGCGCATGGTCTACCTCAACAGAAATTATGCCATGGCCTTCATACGCGACATTACGGAAGATGAAGTCCAACGCCGGGAAAACGAAAAATACCGTTTCTTCCTTGAAAGTATTCTGGAGAACCTCCCCATCGCCACTACAGTAAAAGACAAAAACGACGAAGGACGCTACCTGATATGGAACAAAAAAGCGGCAGAGATGATGGAAGTCCCCGCTGAGGATATTGTGGGACACTATGAAGAGGAGTTCAAACCCCTAATGCAAGATAATTTCATTCAGGAGACAGACAAAGAAGTCGAAGAGTCGGAAACTCCCCAGTCCTACATCAAACACTTTGTCAATCCCAAAGGCAGAGAGTATGTTCTGTCGTTTCACAAAACGCTGGTGTCCTACAACAAAGGAAAAGAGAGATGGATTGTCAGTTCTGCACTGGATATCACCGAACTACTGGCAGCCAAAGAGAAAGCAGAAGAAGCCAGCCGCCTGAAATCGGCTTTTCTTGCCAATATGAGCCACGAGATACGTACTCCACTAAACGCCATTGTCGGATTCTCCTCCATACTTTCCGATTATATACAAGACGAAGATACAAAGGAATACATACATATCATCGAAGAAAACACCCAACTGCTGCTGCAACTGATTAATGATATTCTCGACCTGTCACGCATCGAAGCCGGCATTCTCGAATTCACAGAAGGAGATATGGATGTAAACAAGGCGCTTGATGAAATGCAGACGATGGCAAAACTGAAACTTCCGCCCAAAGTCTGCATACGTCTCCTCCCCGGTACGGATTGCTGTAGCATTCATACCATTCCCAAGCGGGTAAGGCAAGTACTGAACAACTATCTGTCAAACGCCCTCAAGCATACGGAAGAAGGTTTCATCGACATTGGTTATCACCTGCCGCAAGAAGACAGGATTCGCTTCTTTGTCCGTGATACCGGGTGCGGCATTCCTCCCGAAAAGCAAAAGGATGTATTCGAACGCTTTGTCAAGCTAAACAGCTTTAAACAAGGCACGGGCCTCGGACTCTCCATCTGCACCATGATTGCCGGGAAAATGAACGGAAAAGTAGGTGTCAGCTCTATTCCGGGGAAAGGTTCCGAATTCTGGTTCGAAATACCCTATCAACCTGCCGGAAGCCAACCTGCATAGAAAAGCCCGCCACTGACATGAACTCTGTCAACAGCGGGCAACCTAAACCATCACCGATGTTATCCTGACTCACAATACCTATCGAAGACTAAACTGCAGTTTACCTCCCTGCACCAGTTCTTCATGAGTGATACGATATCGGGACAGTTTTTTTCCTCCCAGCTTCATCTCGCGGATATATAGAGATTCTGCCGACGGACGTTCCGTCTCTATTACCAGTTGGTCGCGTCCCCAATACTTAGGGTCGAGCTTTATGGTTACTTTATCAAATACCGGAGTAGATAGCGTATATGCCGGTTCTCCGGGACAATCCGGATAAAAGCCCATCATATTGAAGATAGCCCAAGCGGACATCGTTCCGGTATCATCATTGCCGGGAATTCCATCGGGGGCATTCTTGAAATACTTCTGCAAAAGGCGGTGCAGCTCTTTCTGCGTGCGCCACTCCTCACCCTTGAAATAAGAGAAAAGATGGGCGTATGCAATGTCCGGTTCGTTGGCAGGGTCGTACAGTCCTTCGTCGAACACGCGCTGAAGCTTGTCTACGAACGGCTTCTTTCCACCCATGAGCCGGGCAAGCCCTTTCACATCGTGGGGAACATAGAAAGTATAGTTCCAAGCATTGCCTTCGTGGAAGCCGGGGCTGGGCTCAAAATTCTCACCTTCCATAGGATTGAAAGGAGCATAGAATTCTCCGTCCGGCAAGATGGGACGGAAAGTACCGTACTCCTTACAGTAATAATGCTTGTAGCCCAGCGAACGTTCGTGGAACAGACGGGCATCCTCCTTCTTGCCAAGCGCAGCAGCTATGCGCGACAAGGCATTGTCGGCAATATAGTATTCCAGGGCATGTGAAACGGAATTGTCATACTGCTCCCGCAGGGGCACATATCCCAATGACACGTAGTCGTCATTGTCCGGTCGGAGCAGATTCTCCGCTCCCGGCAGGGTGGCTCCCTTGCGCATGGCCTCGTAGGCCAGTTCTATGTCAAAGTCGCGCAGACCTTTCAGCCAGGTGTCGACGATGACGGGAATGGAAGGGTCACCTTCCATGGTCAGCGTCTCACGTCCGTAGAGTTCCCATTTGGGAAGCCAGCCGTGTTCGCGGTACATGTCGAGCATGGAGCGCACCATCTGCAATTGCCGTTCGGGATATACTAGCGTAAGAAGCTGGTGCACATTGCGGTAAGTGTCCCACAAGGAAAAGACGGTATAACGGTCGCCTTTGGTGGTCAGAATTTTGTCACTCTCCATAGCGGGATACTCCCCGTTCACATCTTGCAGGATATTGGGATGTATCAGCGTATGATAGAGTGCCGTATAAAAAACGGTTTTCTGCTCTTCCGTACCTCCTTCCACAAGGATGCGCGAGAGGTCATCGTTCCAGCAACGACGGGCTTCCTCCAGCACTTGGCTGAAGTTCTTTCCCTGCTGCTCGATATCCAAATTGAGCCGGGCATTCTCTATACTCACAAAAGAGACTCCCATCTGTACTTCCACTTGCTCGCCCTCTTCAGTATGGAATGTAAGGTAAGCGCCGATGTCATCTCCTGCCAGCTCTTTCCCGTAGCCGGTGTAAAGTTTGTAGCGTCCGTTATCGGGATCCCATTCGGCCTCCACACCGGTCATGGGGCGTTGCTTCTTCCAGTAGCCCGAAGCAGCAGGCTGCTTGTTGACACGCATCACAAAGTAGATGGGGAAAACGGCCTGCGGATTATAGCAGAAAGTACCCAGCAGCTTCATACCTTCAAACTCGCACTCACCCGTCCGACGCAGAAAAGCTCCCGATTCATTGGTCAGACCTTCGCCCAGATTCAGCAGTACATGGCTTTGCCCAGCAGGAAAGGTGAAACGCGCCACACCCGTGCGGGGAGTTGCCGTCACTTCCGTCTTCACATTGTAGCGGGTCAGGAAGTTGCTGTAAT
>OWHY01000932.1_pt1 | contig 13407 bp, 9 predicted proteins | sample 1732971 | NCBI WGS metagenome assembly OWHY01 (sample SAMN05065775, study PRJEB22554) | human gut metagenome | biome: ENVO:2100002; feature: ENVO:00000062; material: ENVO:00002003 | host: Homo sapiens | place: USA
AGATCTACACTTCTAGCTTCGTCGGCAGCGTCAGATGTGTATAAGAGACAGACGTAATGGACGTAGAGCCGGGTCTCGGTCTCGTGTTCGATCGCGGAGTAGGTTTCGAGCGAAATATGGAGGTAGTAGCCCACCCCGCCGACGTCGATAACTGCGTAAGCGGGAGCCACTTCGGCGACTGTGCCCTTGATGTATTCGTACATGTGTTTCAAATTTTGCTGCGGGTTGGGCAAAAGTAAAGATTTTTTTTTACCTTTGTGTCTCAAATGCTGAATAATTAACTAAACAAACCAAAAAACGATATGAAAAAAACTCTCTTTCCGGCGCTGGCTGCGGCTCTCGTCCTCGCGGCCTGCGGCACGAAGACCACCGGGCAGGCCGAAGTTGCGGCCGAGGCGGCGGCGCAGCAGGTTGTTTCGAGCGACATCGCATACGTTCAGGTCGAAGCCGTGCTGGCCCAGTGCGACCTCTACAAGAACGAAGGCGTAGCGCTTCAGGAGAAGACCGAGAAGGCGCAGAAGAGCTGGGCGCAGCGCGAACAGAACCTCCAGGCCGAAGCCGCCCAGTTGCAGCAGAAGTACGAAAAGGGACTGATCACCTCGCGCGACGCGCAGGCACAGCAGGAGAGCATCCAGAAGAAGGTGGCCTCCTACCAGAGCAACGCCCAGAAGGAGGCCCAGACGCTCGACGAGGAGAACTACGTGTTCACCAACCGCGCCCAGGACCTGCTGCACCGCGCCGTGCAGGAGATCAACAGCGGCAAGAAGTACAAACTGATCCTCAACGCCTCGGCGCTGATCGACGCGGACACGACGCTCAACATCACCCCCGCCGTGCTGGCGAAGGTCAACGAGCTGTATGCCGCCGACAAAAAGGCCGAGAAGAAGTAGCCCCGCCCGCGAAAAACAAAAAAACCGGCTTCCCCGCACGGCGGAAGTCGGTATTTTTTATATCTTGGGCGTCGTAACGACACTGTCGGAAAGTCGCGGCGTTTTGCCGAATCGCATGCGGTCCGGTTTTGCAGCGGCCCAACTTTTTCGTATCTTTGTCCGATAACTGAAACCTGATAAATTTTCTGATACACGATGGGATTCGTTCCGTTCACATTCGTCGACCTGATAGACATCATTCTGGTGGCCGTGATCATGTACTGGATTTACCGCATGACCAAGGGAACCAATGCGCCGTACATTCTCTCGGGAATCATCGCCGTCTACCTGCTGTGGGTGGTCGTCCGGGCGCTGAACATGGAGCTGCTGTCGACGATCCTCGGACAGCTGATCTCGGTGGGAGCCATCGCGCTGATCATCGTCTTCCAGCCCGAACTGCGGCGCTTCCTGCAGATGATCGGCATGCGCCAGAAACATTTCAACTTCATCACCCGCATCTTCTCGACGGGCGAGGACACCGTGCAGACCAACGTCGTGCCGATCGTCACGGCCTGCCGCGAGATGTCCGAGACGAAGACCGGGGCACTCATCGTCATCGGTCAGCAGAGCGACCTGCGGCTGATCGCCGAAGGCGGCATCGCCCTCGACGCCAAGGTGTCGACGTCGCTGATCAAGAACATCTTCTTCAAGAACGCCCCGCTGCACGACGGCGCGGCGCTGATCGAGGGCGACCGGATCGTGGCGGCCAAGTGCATCCTCCCGGTGACGCAGAGCGACGTGCCCAAGTCGTTCGGCACGCGGCACCGCGCGGCGATCGGCATGAGCGAGATTTCGGACGCCATCATCGTCGTCGTCTCGGAGGAGACGGGCGACATCTCGATCGCACAGGGCGGCGAAATCCGCCTGAACATCGACCCCGTGCGGTTACAGCAAACCCTGCAACGCTACCTGACGATCAACACGCGCAAACGCTCGAAAAAGGAGGTCGCCGAATAAGCGGCGCCGGCGCAAGACGCCGGATTCAGGGGCGGCGGAAGGTTTCCGGACCGGCGATTCCGTTCCGCGCTTCCGCGACACTCCCCGAACACCCAAAACAAGCAAGTATGCTTTACCCGTCCCGAACGGCCCGCCTCGCACTGCGCGCATGGCGGGAGGAAGACCAGCCGGCTTTCGCCGCCATGAACGCCGACGAGCGGGTCATGGAGTATTTCCCCGCGACGCTCACCGCCGAAGAGTCGGCCGACCTGCTCGACCGCATCCGCGACGAGTTTTCGACCGAAGGATTCGGTCCGTATGCCGTCGAACGTCTTTCGGACGGAGAGCTGCTGGGATTCACCGGACTGCACCGCGTGACGTTCTCCGGCGGGCTGGAGGGCCAGGTCGAGATACTCTGGCGGCTGCGGCACGACGCCTGGGGCCAGGGTTACGCCACCGAGGCGGCCCGGGCATGCATCGCACACGCCGCGAAACTCGGCATTCCGGAACTGGTCGCCTTCACGTTCGTCGGAAACGGGCGTTCCCGGCGCGTGATGCAGAAGCTCGGCATGACGTGCGTCGGAGAGTTCGACCACCCCGCCCTGCCCGAGGGGCATCCCCTGCGCAGGCACGCCCTCTATCGCATCCGGACCGAACAATGAAAAAGTCCGCGACCTGTCAGAGGTCGCGGACTTCTCCTTTCCGGCTGCGGAATCATTTCAACTCGAATTCCACCGTGCCGCGAATATCGTCCGACGCGGCGCCCACATAGGCCGTGAACGCGCCCGGCTCGGCCACCCACGCACCCTTTGCGTCGTCGTAGTACTGCAACATCCCGGGGGTGATCTCGAAAGTCACGGTCCGCGTCTGCCCGGGATTCAGCGAAACTTTCTGAAAACCTTTCAGCTCCTTCACGGGACGCGGCAGCGACGACTGCTCGTCGCCGATGTAAAGCTGCACGACCTCGGCGCCCGCACGGTCGCCCGTGTTGGTCACGTCGGCCGAAATACGGATGCTGCCGTTCGGGGCGAGCGTCGTACGGTCGGCCTTCACGTTGCCGACGGCGAAGGCGGTGTAGCTCAACCCGTGGCCGAAGGCGAACAGCGGCTTGAGCTGCTCCTTGTCGTGCCAGCGGTAACCGACGAAGATGCTCTCGTTATACTTCACCTTGTCCGAGCCCGGGTATTCGCCCAGCGCATGCGCGCCGTTGTCCTCCAGCCGCACGGGGAACGTGAAGGGCAGCTTGCCCGAAGGGTTCACCGCACCGAACACCACGTCGGCAAGCGCATTGCCCGCCTCGGAACCCGAGAACCACGCCTCCAGCACCGCCGGAACACGGTCGATCCACGGCATCGCCACGGCGTTGCCCGAGACGATCACCACCGCCAGATTGGGATTGGCTTCGGCCAGCGCCCCGATCACTTTGTCCTGCGCATACGGCAGGCCGTATTGCAGGCGGTCGTCGCCTTCGCAGTCCTGGTGGTTGCTCTTGTTCAGCCCCCCGACGAAGATCACCGCGTCGGCCTTGCGGGCCGCGGCCGCGGCATCGGCGATCAGCTGCGCCTCGGAACGGCTCTCGCTCAAATCCTGCCCGGTCTTCACCCCGTTGTAGTCGCCCGTCACGTCGCCGACGTAGCCGCGTTCGTAGATCACCTCGGCTTTGCCGGCCGCAGCGGCGCGGATGCCTTCGAGCGGCGTATATTCGTGCCGCACCTTGAGCGACGAGGAACCGCCGCCCACGGTCATCATCTTGATCGCATTCTCGCCCACGACGGCGATGGTCTTCGCACGCCCGAGGTCGATGGGCAGCACCCCGCCCTCGTTTTTCAGCAGCACCATGCCCTCGCCGGCGATACGGCGTGCAGCGGCCAGATGTTCGGGCGAATTGAGCGACCCGAACGGTTTGCGGGTGTTCATCGCCGTGCGGAAAATCAGCCGCAGCACCCGGCGCGCCTTGTCGTCGAGCGTCGCCGTCGAAGCCTCGCCCTTGCGGAGCATATCGAGGTAGGGGGCGGCGAGGTAATAGTTGTCGTAGGCGTTGCTGGCACCCCAGCTCAAACCGTCGGTCCACGAACCGAACTCCATGTCGAGACCGTTCTCGGCGGCCTGCTTCGTGTCGTGCGTGCCGCCCCAGTCGGAGACGACCACGCCGTCGAAGGCCCAGTCGCGTTTCAGAATGTCGTTCAGCAGGTAGCGGTTGTGGCAGCAATGCTCTCCCTTGTATTTATTGTAGGCGCCCATGACGGCCCATGCGCCGCCCTCCTGAACGGCGGCTTTAAACGCCGGGAGATAGATCTCGTTCAACGCACGGTCGTCGACCTCGACGTCGATGCCGTGGCGGTGGGCCTCCTGATTATTGAGTGCGAAATGTTTCACGCAGGCGGCAACGCCGTTCTTCTGCACCTCCTCGATGTAGGGAACGACCATCCGCAAGGAGAGGTAGGGGTCCTCGCCCATGTACTCGAAATTGCGGCCGTTGAGCGGCGTGCGGTAGATGTTCACGCCGGGTCCCAGCAGGATGTCCTTCTCGCGGTAGCGCGCCTCCTCGCCGATGGATTTGCCATACAGCGCCGACATTTCGGGATTCCACGTCGCGGCAAGGCACGTCAGCGCCGGGAAAGCCGTGCAGGAGTCGTTCGTCCAGCCGGCCTGGTCCCATTCGTCCCACAGGACCTCGGGGCGGATGCCGTGAGGGCCGTCGGTGCACCACACCTCGGGAATGCCCAGGCGCGGAACGCCCGCCGACGAGAATTTCGACTGCGCATGCAGGATGGCGACCTTCTCTTCGAGGGTCATGCGCGAAAGGGCGTCTTCGACCCGCTTTTCGATCGGCTGCGACTCGTCGAGGTAGACGGCGACGCTGCCCTGCGGCCCCGGCCCGCCTCCGCAGGCGACCGCCGCCAGGGCGCACAGCCCGGCGAGACTCTTCAACAGAATTTTATTTTTCATGTCTGGAATGGATTAGTGCATATTCACAAACGGAGTGCACAGTCGAGAGGCCGCGCACTCCGTTTGCAAAATTAACGATTATTTCTTAACCAGCGACAAAACGGGGTTGTCTTTTCCCGCCGTCACGTCGAGTGTCAGACGATAGGTCGCGCCCTCCTCAAGGGTGACTCCCGAGGCGATCTCGATGTTGCCGTCCCCGGCGATCGAGAAGAACGCCTCGGCGCCCGGCGCCAGCGTGAAGGCTCCCAGACCGTCCCAGCCGCGGTTCCGGAAGAACTTGCCGCTCCAGCCGCTCACGCGGAAACGCTGTCCGAGGGTCGTGCTGCCTTCCAGACCCGCCTGGGCCGTCATCGTGTAGATGCCGGGAGCGGATTCGGGCACGCAGACGCCCTTTTCGGTGGTCCAGCCCGGTTCGTTCACGGCCGCGGGCGAACCGATGCCGTAGCCGATGAAATAAACCGCCCCGTGGCCGTCGTCGCTCAACGTGGCAAGCCCCGAGCCGTCGGCGTTGAGCACCAGCGCATCAATCACCCGGGTCGCCAGATTGGCCGTGATGCGGTATTTGCCCGTGACGGGGACCAGCTTGACGCTCGTCGCGGAGGCCGCCTCGAAGAAGTCGGGATTGATCCACGCCGGCGTGAAGGCGTCGGCGCCGCCCAGCGTCAGCGTCTGGCCCTGCGTCAGGTCGAGGTCCAGCTGGTAGTTGTCCACGTCGAGCTGGGCCATCGGCGTTCCGTTGACGGTGATGTCGGCGGGCGGAAGCTCCTGCTCGCCCACTTTCTCGACGGTCAGCACCGCGGCCATCGTGCCGCCTGAAACGTCGATCGTGAAGCGGTAGATACCGCCCAAGTCGAGCGTCTTGCCCTCGGCAAGCCCCAAGTTGCCACCGTCGGAAATCTCGATCAAATCGCTGGTAGTGGTCAGGACCCCGTAGGGATTGGCAAACGAGGCATCCGTCTTACCCAGGAATTCGCCCTTGTCCCAGTCCTTCGGCCAGAAGAACTTGAAGTCGAAGTTCGAAGCGTTGATCGAAACGCCGGCCACCAGCGAGATCTGGAATTTCTTGTCCGCAACGCGAGCCAGACACAAGCCCGTGGAGCCCATATCCCAACCGTCGCCGTTCTTGATGACGGGTTTGCCGATACCGGCTCCGACCGTCCAGATCGCATTGCCCGAACCGTCGGCGGCGAGCGACGCATACTCCGTGGCCGACTTCATGGCCTCGATACGCAGGTAGCTGTGTTTGAAATTGGCCGTCACCTTGTACATGCCCGTCATCGGCAGGAAGGTCAGCGTCTCGGGATCGGAAACATCGGCGCGTTCGAAGAAGTCGCGGTCCACATCCCAGTCGGCGAAGTCCGAAACGCCCGTCAGCGTGTAGGTCCGGCCCTCGGTCAGCGTGGTGACGATGCTGTAATTGTCATTGTCGACCATCGTCATCTCCGTCTCGCCGAAGAGCAGCTTGATGAAAGGAGACCCCTCGAAGGTCAGCAGGTTGAAGGTGATCGTGAACTCCCCGGCATTCGAATTGGCGAAGGGAATGGCGTCGGTGGAATCGGAGACGATGCCGCCGGCCCCGGAGTCGTAGCCGAAGGTCACCACCGAGCCAGCGGCGTCGAGTTCGGGCGTCGCGATGTAGCCCTGCGGCTTCTGCGGGAACTCGTCCGTCACGGCGTATTCGTAGTCGTTACCCGTAGGCTCCATGCGGTACTCCGCGTCATCGAGGAAGAACGTCAGGTAGGCGGGCTTGGGACGCGATACGGCGAGCGGCCGGTCGACGGTCGTCGTTCCGAAGCGCACGTTCTGCCCCACAAAGCGCAGCGTGGCCTCGCCGTCGGGAATGTTCTTGTAGAAGGGAAGCGTCACAGCCCCCGTGTAGGTTCCGTCGCTTTTGGTGCGGATCACCTCCTCGGCGACCATCTCGTCGTCGAAGAATACCTGCGCCTTGAGCGTCGAGAGCGCATAGCGGTCGGTCATCGTCACCTCGAAGTCGACCTTGCCGCCGTAGACGCCCGACGCATCGGCCGAAACGACGGTCATCTCGGGACCGACGTCGGTGGTGAGCAGTTCGGGATCGTCCTTGCACGCCGTCGTCGAGGCAGCGACGAGCAGCGACAGTGCGATGTATTTCAGCGTTTTCATGTTCTGCGAATTTTAAAGGTTAGTTTTCGGCTCCGGCGCCCCAGCGGAACGAGGCGATCGACTTGGCCGGGATGGTGTATTTGAACGAACGGTCGGCGTTTTCATACACGGCGACGGTCTGTTCGCCGGCGCTCCTGTTGAGCGCCACGAAGGCTTTCGATCCGTCGGGATTCCGGAAGGCCAGGTAGGTCAGCCCCGACGCCGTGTAACCCGACGCGCCGATGCGCACGGCACCCGGCCGGATGACCTTGGCGCACTGGGCCAGGTCGTAATAGTGGCTGTTGTACTTGAGCGTCTTGTAATCCGACGAACTGATCTCGATGGCCCCGTAGCAGGTCGTACAGCCTCCAGGACGGTTCGGAGCGCCCTTGTCGTCGAGCATCAGGTTCCACAGCAGAACCCCTTTGCCGTAGCGGCTCAGCGTCCCCAGGAAGATCGACTCGAAGTCGTCGATCACGCAGCTCTCGAAATTGTAGTTCCACGTGCCGATCGAGGCCTCGGTGAAGTAGATCGTCTTGTCGGGCGCGGCGGCGCGGATGTTGTCCAGCTCGCTCACGCTGCCCCCGTAGTTGTGCCAGGCCGAGCCATCGACCCACTGCGCAGCATCGGCGTCGGCGTAGATGTTGAGCGGGTAGTTCTGCTGGCCGGCGACGTTATCGTAGTTGTAGTTGTGGTCGTAGCAGAGGATCTTGGTGTCGATGCCCGCCTTGCGGAATGCCGGGCCGAGCTTCTTGACGAAGGCCAGCTGGTCCTCCCACGGCATGTAGAGCGACATCGAATTGCCCTTGTTCAGCGGCTCGTTCTGCATCGTGATGGCGTAGATCGGGAATCCGTTCTCCTCCATCTCGGTCACCCACTGCACGAAATACTCGGCGTAATCGTCGTAATAGGCGGGATTGAGACGCCCGCCGGTCCACGAATCGTAGGGTTTCGAGGGGTCGGCGACCGTGCCCTTCATCCATTTGGGGCACGACCACGGCGAACCCATGATCTTGATTTCGGGATTGATCTCCAGAATCTCTTTCAGCACCGGAAAGATGCCATCCTTCTCCACGGCGGGAATGGCGAAGAATTCGATGCCCTCCCGGTCGCAGCAGGTGTATTCGTCCATCGAGAAGTCCGAGCCGCCGATATGCACGCGGATAAAGCTGAAACCGGCTCCGGTCTCGGGGTCGAAGCACTTCCGGAGGATCGCCGTGCGGTCGGCCTGCGACATTTGCAGCAGGTTGTAGCACGTGGCGCCGGTGATGGCCGGGCCGAAACCGTCGACGGTCTGGTAGGTCGTCGAGGGGTCGATCGTGACCCGGTAGGGCGACATCGAGACCTTCGAGTAGTCGAGTCCCTCCTCCGTGAACAGGCGGTTGCCGTCGGCCGAGGTGACGTAGGCGAGAACATCGCCCGTCACGGGCGAGGGATCGGGGCCAGGACCGGGAGCCGGCGTGTCGCCATCGTTCCCGCTGGAACAGCATACGGCTCCGGCGAGCAGCAGCGGGCAGGTCAGCAGGCGCAGGTTGTTATTGATCGTAAATTTCATGGCAGAATCGCAATTTTAAGGTTAATAGCCCAGGTTTTGTTCGATGTTGGTGTTATCCTCCAGCACTGAAGTCGGCACCGGCATCAGCACGCGGTTGTCGTTCATCGCGCGGCGGGTCTGGAAGTAGGAGTCGTAGGACGCCGAGCCTTTGATGTTGACGCCGTCGCAGATTTCGAACAGTTTCGAATAGTCGTCGCCGTAACGCATCAGGTCGAACCAGCGGAAGCCCTCCATGGCCAGTTCCAGACGGCGTTCGTGGAGCACGGCTTCGCGCATCAGGTCGGCCGACGCGCGCTGCGCCGCAGTCAGCTTGCCAATGCCGGCGCGGCCGCGGATCTCGTCCACGATGTCGGCGGCGCCTCCCGGATCGTCCGTATTGGCCAGCGCTTCGGCATGCAGGAGCCGGATCTCGGCCAGACGCATCAGGTAAACCGGGGTCACGTTGGTCGGGAACTTGTGCATGAAAGCGTATTCGTCGCTCGGATAGTGGTACGACCAGCCGCATTCGTCGTAGACGACCGACGCATTCTTGCGCTCGGTGTCGCCCTCGGCGTCGTAAGCCTTCGTCAGGTTACGCGACGGCGTGCACCACTTGGCCCACGAGAAACTGTCGCCCGGGACATAGGCGTTGCGGTGGAACATCATCCACATCTACGAACCCGAGGTCTGGCTGGTCCACTGCACCTCGAAAATCGACTCGCGGGTGTTCATCGCAGCCATGCCCGTATCGCCGGTGGTGTAGGCCCACAGGTCGCCGTACTTGTCGCAAAGGCTGTACCCCATCCCTTCGACCGCTTCGCAGGCCGAGACGACCTTCGACCAGTCGCGGAACTCGCGCATGGAGTAGAAACGGGCCATCAGGCCGTAGGCGAAACCCTTGGTGATGCGGAACTTGTTCGAAGCGTCCATGTCGGGGGCGTATTTGCAGGCATACTCCTCGATGTCCTTGACGATCTGCTCGCCGACGGTCTGCTTCGACACGCGGGCCGGGAAATAGAGCGGATAGACCTCCTCGACGTTCCCGGCGTTGATGGCGGGCGGGATTTCGGTCAGCATCGGGATTTCTCCGAAAAGCTGCATCATGTTCATCCAGATATAGGCACGCCAGCAGAGCGCTTCGGAGAGCCACTCCTGATACTCCTTGTCGGTGAGCGACGGATCGTTCTCCTTCACCAGATCGATGTTGCAGATGACCTGGTTGGCATAGTCCACGGCGTTCATCGAGTAGTTCCACAGGTTCGAGGCGAATTCGTTGTCGCTGTCGATGTGGTTCGACTCGACGCTGACGACCTTCGTCTCGGCCATGTTGCCGCCGTAGGCATTGTCGGCGCGCGCCTCGGCGAGCGTGGTCAGCTGATACCAGTAGGTCTGAAGGTCGCCCTTCATGTAGTTGTACATGGCCGTAAGCTGGCCTTCGAGCAGTTCGCGGGTGTTGATGGCCGTCTCGCTGTCGCCCGTGCCGGAGGTGTTGTTCTCGGCATACATCGTCTCGGGGAATTTCTCAAGGCTGCACGACGTGGTGGCAACCCCCAGCGAGAGACCCGCGGCAATTAAAAATATCTTTTTCATAATCGGTTCTTTTTTCAGCGGTTAGAAAGTAAGATTCAGACCCACGACGACCGTGCGCACGTTGGGATAGGTTCCCCAGTCGATGCCCATTTGCGTGGCGCTTTCCGACTGGCTCACCTCGGGATCGTAGCCCGAATAGCCGGTCCAGGTGATGAAGTTCTGGAGCGAAATGTAAGGCTGGATGCGCGTGATGTTGATGCGCTTGAGCTTCGGCGAGGTGATGTCGTACGACAGGGTGATGTTCTTCACCTTGAGGTAGGAGCCATCCTCGACCCAGTAGGACGAATTCTTCACGTTCCAGGCGGGGTTGTCCGAGCGGAACACGTCGGTCTGCTGGCCCGGAATGCGCCAGCGCCGCAGGACCGTGGTGGTCTGGTTGTTGGCCGAAGCCATGCCCTCGGTCTCGATGCGCGAGGCGTTGAAAATGTCGTTGCCGTAGGAGCCCGTGATCAGAATGTTCAGGTTAAGCCCCTTCCACGAGAAGTTGTTGGTCATGCCGAAGGTGAACTTGGGATTGGCGTTGCCGATCCAGGTCTTGTCCAGCGGCGTGATCTCGCCGTCGCCGTTGCGGTCCTCGTAAACCAGGTCGCCCGTCTCGGGATCGACCCCCTTGGAGACATAGCCCCAGAACATCGAAAGCGGGTGGCCCGGAGTCATGCGCACGACGTTGTCGTTGGTCGCGTCGGAGGTCGTGGCGTAGTAGTATACCTGCTTCAGGTTGAGTTTTTCGACCTTGTTGCGGTTGAGCGAAACGTTCAGGTCGGTCGACCAGTTGAAATCCTTCCGGGCGATGTTGACCGACGAAAGGGTGATCTCGAAGCCCTGGTTCGACATCTCGCCGTCGTTGCGGTAGATGCTCGGATAGGGCGACGGCAGCGGCACGTCCATCAGCATGTCCTTGGTGTACTTGTAGTAATAGTCGAGCGACAGGTTCAGGCGGTTGTTCAGCAGCGCGAAATCGAGTCCGACATTGGTCTGCGAAGAGGTCTCCCACGTAAGGTCCTGATTCTTGATGTTCTTGCGACCGCCGACCGTCGGCACGGCCTGCGCGTTCTCGGTCAGCGTCCAGTCGTAGTAGTTGGTGCTGTACTGCTGCATCCAGCCGTACTCCGCCAGGCCCGCCTGGTTACCGGTCTGTCCCCAGCCGGCGCGCAGTTTCAGGTCGTTGATCCACGACACGTCGCGCAGGAACTTCTCTCCCGAGATACGCCACGCGGCCGAGAACGAGGGGAAGTAACCCCAGCGGTGGCCGGGAGCCAGCTTCGAGGAACCGTCGGCGCGGAAATTGGCCGTCACGAGGTACTTGCTGTCGTAGTTGTACGACACGCGCGCCAGATAGGACATGATCGACCACTCCGATTTGCCGTAGCTCTGGCCGCGGACGCCGCCGTTGTTACCGCCGTTCAGGTTGGGAATGGCGTTGTTGTTGGTCGAGGAGAAATAGGAGCGCGAGCCGCTCAACTGCTCCCACACGGAGGTCGTGGCCGACGTGCCGGCCATCACTTCGAGGCTGTGGCGGTCGAACGATTTGTTCCAGGTCAGGATGTTGTCGTAAATCATGCGCATATCGTCGGAACGGGTGTCCGAGGCGGTTCCGTGCTGCGTCCGTCCGTAGGAGGTGCGGATCGGGTCGAGGAACGACGACGAGTGGACCCAGCGGCGGTCCATCGAAACCGTCGACTTGAAGGTCAGATCCTTGGCCAGGTAGAACGTCAGGCCGCCGGAGAGCAGCAGGCGGTCGGTGACATCCTGGTTGTAATCCGTGCGGGCCATGTTCTCACGCGGCGAGGTGAGGTTGGCGCCGTAAAAATTATTGTAGAACTGCTGGGGATTCTCGGGGTCCCAGATCGGCGCGTAGGTCGGGGTCGGGATGGCCGACACCACCACGCCGGCGCGGTTGGCGCCCTGACCCGAGATGATCGTGCCCTTGGTGGTGTAGTGCGAGAAAGTCGTCGAGGCGTTGGCCGAAACCCATTTGAAAATCTTCTTGTCGAAGCTGGCCTTCACGTTGTAACGGTCCGAAGAAGTGGTGTTGATGATGCCCTTTTCGTTGGTGTAGCCGCCGCCGAGGTAATAGGACGAGTTTTCATCGCCGTTGGAGACCGAGAACTGGTAGTTCTGGTTGACGCCCGTCGAGTAGGTTTCGTCGAACCAGTCGGTCCGGTCGGTCAGATCGGCCGGAAGCCCCGACACGGCGCCGTTCTCCTCCATCAGGTCGCGGTACTGCCGGGCATTGAGCACGTCGTAGCTCTTGGTCACCTTCGAAATGCCGACGAAGGTCGAGAACGAAATCTCGGGGCCCCGTTTCCGGCTGCCCTGCTTGGTGGTGATGAGCACCACGCCGTTGGCGGCGCGCGAACCGTAGATGGCGGCCGACGAGGCGTCCTTCAGCACCTGCATCGACTCGATTTCGTTGGGAGAGAGGTAAGCGATGGCGTAGTTTCCTTCGCCCACGGGAACGCCGTCGACCACATAGAGCGGGTCGTTGCTCGACGAGATGGACGAAGCGCCGCGGACGCGGACCACCATGCCCTGTCCGGGCGAGCCGTTGGGCTGGATGACCTGCACGCCGGCGGCTTTGCCCTGAAGGGCGCCCGAGGCCGAGGTGATCGGGCGGCGGGCCAGGTCGTCGGTCTTGACGACCGAAACGGCCGTCGTGAGGTCCTTCTGCTTGACCGTGCCGTAACCGATCGCCACCACGGCGTCGAGGGCCACGGCGTCTTCGGCGAGTTTCACGTCGATCTTCGTGCGGCCGTTCACGGCGACCGTCTGCGAAACGAATCCGAGCGACTGGAAAATCAGGTTAGCAGAATTCCCTCCCCCTCGCAGTTTGAGGGAATAAGAGCCGTCCACGCCCGTCGTAGCGCCGTTCGTAGTTCCCTGCTCGATGATCGTGGCTCCGATAACGGGCTGTCCCGACTGGTCGGTGACCGTTCCCGTCACTGTCGGCGCCGACTGGGCGAAGGCCGCCGGCGCAAAGACGATCAGCATCGCCGTCAGTGCCAGCATCCACCCTCTCCGGCAGTCCGCTTGCAGTTTCTTGCAAAAATGTGCCATAGGAATTTAAGGTTTTTAAGTTTTAAGTTAATATTATAAATAGGTAAGGCGCAGTTCTTAAAAAATCGACACTTCATCGCCTTATTTCCGTTTAAATAAAAGTAACTATCCTCCGCGACATGAAAAAAAATTAAACAGCAAATTGTAAACTCAAAACCCGTTTATAAAAATACACCTACTTGATATTCAATATATTAATTATTTGACGATTGCAAAAAAAAGTAGATTGATCGGAATTTTCACCTGTCTCTTATACACATCTGACGCTGCCGACGAAGCTAGAAGTGTAGA
>OWHY01000950.1_pt1 | contig 13294 bp, 9 predicted proteins | sample 1732971 | NCBI WGS metagenome assembly OWHY01 (sample SAMN05065775, study PRJEB22554) | human gut metagenome | biome: ENVO:2100002; feature: ENVO:00000062; material: ENVO:00002003 | host: Homo sapiens | place: USA
ATCAGCAGCATCCACATTCAATACTTGTGTCCAGTTCATTCCGAGTTCTTCAATAGCAGTCTTCCAAGGTTTCTGTTTCTTATCTATAGAGATACTAATCACCTCAAATCCCTTAGACGCATATTTCTCATAAGCAGCTTTCACATTGGGCATTTCATTCCGACACGGACCGCACCATGAAGCCCAGAAGTCTATTAACACATACTTCCCCTTACCTACATAGTCGGACAACTGTTTTATCTCACCAGCATTGTCTTTCACCTTAGCGTCCGGAAAACGTTCGCCAATCTTTATCTTAGCGTCCATTACCTGCCGTTTCTTTTGTTCTTCACGCTCCTCTGGAGTCATTTTCTTTTCCCGCTCAGCCTCAAAACGCCGGGACAATTGCCTCATTTCCTCTAATTTATCTTTCACCAATACATGCTGAGAAAACACAGGAGAAGCCTCGCTCATCATATCTTCTAATTGACTGTGATACATAAACACCTCTTTCAAAGATAACAGAAATACTCCCACCAAACAGTTTTGGTGTTCTTTTACAAAAGTGCGAATCGAATCCCTCTGTGCCAAATCTATCTCCACATTTCTCCGCCATATTGCAGCAAATGCAGTATCCCGTTTCAGTGCTTCTCTAAAACTCTCTCCGGATTTCCGGCTCATAACAAGTGAAATATTACTTTTCACCATTTGTTTGTTATTATTTATCACCGACTGCATTCCTTTCCAAGCCACATCCAAAGTATCATTCAGCGGCGTACCTCCTACGGTCCTCGTGGTAAGATTGATCACAATCTTTCCCTTTTCAAGAATCAACGGATAGGTTTCTCCATCCCTATCCTTTATAAGTGCGATATTCGGTGTCTGACGTACACCGGAAAAAGAGAACTTTCCCTTTTTCACTTTTGCACTGTCGAGAACGACTTCTTTGGCTTTCTCTCCATCATCCATCAGACACAAATACAACAACTGATTATTCCATTTCTCACCAGCATTGCCCTTAATTGAAAACTTTCCTTGGGCAGAAGAAAATATAGCAATAGCACAAAACGTGCATAGAATCATAATTCGATTTCTCATACGGAATAAGTTTATATCAAAAAAACAGTTCACACTCATTTTCAATACCTGCTATTATCATTTCAAATTCTAATAATCATTTGAACTAATAATAGATCTTCTTATTTTTCTTATCGGAAACGACCTGATAATCTTTCACCTTTACATTAAAATATGATTTAGACTTTCCATCATCATTAGAAGGCAACTGTTCTTTATCTTTTTTGTGTGGCAACTCAAGAATATCTATTTCTTTCACACTCTTCTTCAGTTTCGGGAATAAAAGACTGATATAAATATATTTATGATTAAATCCTTTGACAGCCAACAGCCTACCCATCGGAGCTCCACCATCATATCCTCGTACATTATACTCATCGCCACTTTTCTTATCGATAATCTTAAATCCCGGACTATAATACAACCATTGCCAGTCCCAATAAATAGGTTGTATGAATGTCACTTTAGTATCATTCTTTCTCCTTTCAATCGAATATAAAGAAGGACTTGTAGACATCCCATTTTCATACGCTTTCTCATACACTTCTTCAGGAACTATAACTATACTATCGCTTGGAAGCATATAGGCTTGTGCATATAATTCTTTATCACGTTTCTTCTTTTGCTCATATTCTTTCAACCGCTGTTCACCTCTTTTTACTCGTTCGCTTTTCTCTGATCTAACCACTTTGAATGTCTCTGTCTGGAGTTGCTTCACTAACAACGGCATTGTCTCACGCATAACAATCAATGAAGCCTCTTTATATTTCTTACCTACGGGAGATTCATAAAATGCAGCAACAGCTTTTAATTCTTCCAAAGTTAAATGCTTCTCATAAACAGGCATATACATTTCAAACACCTTACTTTCTATTTTCTCTTTCCAGTTTTTAGAAAACTCATTCCAATAAGCCTCATCCTTTTCCGGCGCATTTAATTTCATCACAGATGTGATTTTTTGGAAGAAGTCATCCGTAGTAGCCGAAGCACCGGAAAGTACCATAATCTTTTTCAACGTTTCTTTGTACTCATCTGTCGCATTTGTATTTTGTGCAGAAGCTGGTAAAATTAAAGTAAACAGTGCAATTATGCACATCATTACTTTGGGAAGGAAAATGTTTTTCATAATTATCTGATTTTATTTATTTTGATTCCATATTTTATTTTGCATTTCCTACAAAGATACACATTAAATCTATATCATTTAATAGAATAGTACAATCAATGAGGCTACTATCCGGCTGCCCTGTAATGTATAGATAAACGAAATATCCCCTATTCATCCCTAATTATAACATTCATCCCCCTCTCTTATCAAAATGGCTTTGAACAATTCATTTCATCTTTTGATATGATATTATTATCTTTTTCTCACATACTTCGTTCATTTTTCGTAATTAACGCTATCTTTGCAATAGGTCGCTAAATCTAAATAAGACTTTCAAAATACATAATATACGAATATGAAAAAGATTTTATTTTTATATATCATTCATCTAGGATTTGCCCTACAACCCATACAAATTCAAGCTTGTTGTCTCGACAATGAGGCTGTTCTCGCCAATGGGACTGCCATTATTCTACAATCACCTAAAGTGGACAATACCAAAACCATTCAGTTCATCAAAGATTTCTACGCAAACTACGTTTTTGGAGCAAAGAATTATGTTCCGGCAGTAAAAAAGCATTGTACAGCCAAATTGCAAAAGCAGCTGAAAGATAACTACGAGTATGACGGCGAAGGATATGCGATATGGAACTTCCGAACAGGTATGCAAGACGGACCAAGCGACATATCTAAAGTAACATCAGTAACTGCATTGGGAAATGGTTTATACAAGGTCAATTTCATTGATATGGGAATAAAGGGTAACCGTACTTTGAAAATTATCGACGTAAACGGGACACTGAAGTTCGATGCTATTAAATAATCCCCTCTAAGCAGATATATTATCAATTTAACAGATAACTAAAAAAGCCTTACTATTCAATCAAACAATGAAAGTAAATCATCTATAAGACTACATCCTTCACCGCTTTCACCTTCTTCCTAAAACCTCCACCCAAAGCAGGAAAGCGGGTGAAAGCGACCATGAAAAGCCCTTCCATCCTACTTTCAAAGGTTTCACCTACACACTTCAAATAGTTCCGCTTACCGCCGGAGCACATCACGAGACACCCCGTAATAACCTGCTGAAGCCACATAAATCGGCTGCATACGTTTGCCGATATTTTTCAATTTGCCTTCTTCCAGTAATCGCCGGAGGTGACGGTTCGCCGTAGTCCGTGTCATGCAGCATACCTCCTGAAAATCGTAACGAAGCATTACGTCATGATCGGCGAAATATTCCTTCAGCCGCATATCTATCTCCACTACCGACAAGGATTCCGAATGGCGTGCATACTTGCTCCGGCTGCCCTTAACACCTACCAGTTCCCCTCGCAAACGAGCGTCGGGACGAAAACCGATTGTTTTCAACTCCATTTTCAACCATTTGTTCTTAGTGCTGCGAGTCACTTTTTGTGTACTCCGCAAGATTGGAGCAAAATAGCCAAGTCCCTCAATATGCACCTCACGTCCCTCGCGCAGTTCTTCACCACAAATTTGGGCAAGCATCTCGAACGCATTTTTTACATCACCTACGGAAAGCGAACTGCGCCCGTGAATCATCCGGCACAGTTTATCCGTTCCCACCTTACCATTCAAAAAAATGCGGGGATGCAAACCTTTCTCTTCCGAATCGTCGGACTCACCGGGATTCTCATACCAATCGTAAAGTATAGCCATTAGTCGTTAACGTTTTGATAGTGAATATATTTCATGTAAAAACTTTAAGTTTATCATCAAACCACTATTGTGGTTCATTTAAATCACGATTGTTATCCAATAAGATCACTCTTGTCATTTGATTGAACCACGAAAGTGAATCAACAATAACTCTTCGTCAAAGATACGATAAAAAATAGAGAAAAGGACGATAAGAAGCCGCCTTCTTCAGGTACGTAGAAATTAATCTTTTTTCCGGAGAAATACTTGCAAACCGGTATCATCCTATAGTACCTTCGCAGTATCAGCGCTGAACAATAAACCGATTTTAATCACTTAAAAATAGAAAAAATGATGAATGCAATAACATTGATATGGAAACAGGTATTGAAGGAACTAAAATTGTTTCAAACGAAGGGGAACAAAGAAGATGCAGGTGAGAAAACGGACAAAGAGCTACAGAAAACGCTAAAATGTCATGAAGACAAATATGCCGTTCCCCTGCCGGACACAGCACTGCCTACTGGAAGAGAAAAAGAGAAAGAGGCAGAACGAAAACAACCGGTCCGATTAACCCAGGAGGTACGTACATTCCTGCAAAAACAGTATGATTTTCGTTACAACCTATTGACGGAAGAAACGGAATATCGTCCTGCCAACAAGCGTGCCGTTCCTTTCGAACCTGTAAGTAAGCGGGAACTGAACACTTTCTGCATGGAAGCACACGACCAGGGCATATCCTGCTGGGATAAAGACTTGAGCCGTTACATTTATTCCACTTGTATTCCTGAATATCATCCTTTCCGGCTTTACATGGAAGAACTGCCCGGCTGGGATGGGACAGACAGACTGGAAGCTTTGGCACGGCGTGTCTCTGACAATCAGCTCTGGATAAAAAGCTTCCATACCTGGATGCTGGGACTCACCGCCCAATGGATGGGCATGACGGGGATACATGCCAACAGTGTAGCCCCCATACTTGTCAGCAGCGAGCAGGGACGACAAAAATCCACATTTTGCAAGGCACTGATACCACCGGCATTGTCACGTTATTACATGGACAACCTGAAACTGTCTGCACAAGGAAAACCGGAAAGATTACTTGCCGAAATGGGACTTCTGAACATGGATGAATTTGACAAGTACGGAACGCAGCAAATGCCATTATTGAAGAATCTGATGCAAATGGCAAACCTGAATATCTGCAAAGCTTATCAAAAGAATTTCCGCAACTTGCCGCGCATCGCTTCTTTCATCGGTACAAGCAACCGCTTTGACTTGCTCACCGATCCCACCGGTAGCCGGCGATTCATCTGTATTGAAGCAGAACATCTGATCGATTGCGAAGGAATCATGCACGATCAGATCTATGCCCAACTGAAAGCTGAACTGCTCTCCGGCATCCGCTATTGGTTCACCAAAGAAGAGGAACGGGAACTGCAACGCCACAATGCCGTTTTTTATCATCCGTGTCCGGCAGAGGAAGTCTTTCATGCCTGCTTCCGGATAGCTAAAGATGATGAAGAGGGAAGCGAACGGCTCTCGGCTTCGGACATATTCAGGAGACTGAAGATGTATAACCCCGCTGCCATGCGTGGAAGTAATCCGGCTACGTTCGCGCAAGTTTTGCTTGCGGCAGGGGTCACCCGCAAACACACCAAATATGGGAACGTGTATTTGGTGAAACCGATGAAAGCGGCATAAAGCTCCAAACAGAGGGAGGGTTCACCCGTAAGAAGCTGGTAAATAGCTATTTACAAAGGGGTGAAAGAGATGAAAAGAGAAAGAGGACATTAAGAGGGAAATAGGCTATAAACAGTAAGATTTTGAATAGAAAATCAGGAAAAACTTGATTATCTATTCAATATCTTATTGTTTCCGGATATTTATCCTACTATCCATTTACTGCCCGGTATAAACGAAATGATCTTAGTTGTTACAAAACAACAGATAAACGTAACCACTGCGATACATGGTATAGCGGCAACAGTGGGAAGCGCCAATGTATCTTTGAACACAGTCACCCACAGTCCGAGCCAGAATATGTGCATAAGATACATACCATAGCTAAGTTTCGATGTTTCCGTCACTAACTTGGGAGCTTGCGGACGTTTGATACATGTAAACATAAGGAATGTACCCGTTGTGAGAAGCACACAGTTAATCGTACAGAAAGCCCATCCTATTTCTATTACAGGTGTGGAATGGAGTTCGCCGGGTATAGCCTGCACATAGAATGAATAAATAGTCCATACAGCACCGATCACCATTAAAATAGTTCCTATAGTGAAACGTTTGGAACGGTTCCACGTAAGGTGTACACGAATGTAATGCGCCAGAACAAGATAGCCCAGATAACCGGAGAAGTACCACAACATGTGGTATTCATTCCAGAAACATTGTCCCCACACTTCACCGCACCAACGATTGAGATAAGGCATACAGGTTGACAACACGAACAGCCCTATAAAGAAACGCTCTTCTTTAGCCGTGGCTTTTCTCAACCAGGGGGATATAATAGGAATAAATAAGTAAAGGCTTATCAGAGGATACATAAACCACAAGTGTCCGGCTAGCGTCGGGAAATTCAGGAATATCCGCGACAAGTCCTTCATAGATGTTTCTCCGTCTATCTGTCCCCACAACATAGGTAGAGTGCTGTACAGTAGCATGAATATGAAAAACGGTGGAAGGATGCGAAGACAGCGCTGGCGATAGAATTGCCACATAGACTGCTCTTCCTTCATCGGTGCAAGCAGGAAGGCGGAGACTATCATGAACAGGGGTACTGCCATACGTGAAAAGCCATCGTATACTGATACCCATAGCCGGTCTGCTTCATTCGCTAGAAAAGACTGCGGGCCTGCCATATCGGTGGATCCGGGAGCACCGTAGAAATTCTCACTGGCATGAACAAGGATGACAAGAAAGCATGCAAACACACGGATGTAATCTAAAAAAACAATACGTTTCATTTATTCTAAGTTTTCTAGTTATTAATTTATTCTTTTGTGTTCGGGAACGCAGAGATTCTCAACCGTGCTGCACCCATGGGGATCAATGTTATTTCTTCTTTATCACCTTTCACCGCATCTTCTTCCGGCAATACGCCACACAGTCCTGTTTCGTCTATCTTCCATTCAGGTACCGGACGACCGATAGCTTTTACTTCTAAAGGTACACTGGCTACTGTGAAAGGATAGTTGTCAGTCGGCCAGGATTTACGGATTACCTTGAAATTCTTCAAAGGTTCTTTCTTATCCAATACCAATGAATAATTCCAGGGGCTATCCGGATAGATTTCAGTAGTAGGCCATTTTTTCGAATCAGCACCTTTCTGCCATTTTGAATCACCGATAGCTGTCTCCCGACTATCTTTCTCTACATATTTCTCTGCAATCTTAAGAGACAAAGTCAAAGGTCCGTAATCTACGCTTACACTGTTTTTATTAACCTGCCAGGTACGCATAGACAAAAACATCGGAAAAGTCAATTCCACACGATCACCATTCGCCCACTCACGATTGATGCAAAGATATTTTCCCGCTACAGGAGCTGCACTTACCTTCTTGCCATTCACCCGCACTTCCGCCTTTTGAGTCCATGAAGGAATACGGAGATAGAACGGAAAAGCGACCTTTTCACCGGTAGAAACAGTAAAGGCAATAGCTTCTTCAAAAGGATAATTTGTCTCTTCGTGAAGAGTGATTTCCTTGCCGTCACCCACTTTCACTGTAGCTTTGCAAGCTGCATAAATAGCTGTTGCCACTCCGTTGTCGGGAGTTGCCAATACCAGATGTTCGGTGAAGTAAGGCCAGCCTTGTGCATGGTTGTGTTGGCAGCAACGACTGCTGAAAGGATTCATCGAAAGGAACGGGCCACGATTGTCAATGCCCGGATGATGATTCTTCGAATCACTGATGGCATGGTTCGGACAAGTGATATAACGCAATGCCTTGAAATCGGGCATCACGGCAGCCGGATAAGAGTTGAACGCTACTTCCTCACAGTGTTCCGCCCACATGGGATCTCCTGTCATGCAAAGCATGATTTCATCGGAAGCCATTTGTTCTACCAAGCCGCAGGTTTCCACTCCCTGTCGAGGATCGATATATCCCAGACGGGCATTTTCGTCCGCACCGAACATACCTCCGGGAACCTGACCAAAAGTACGCCGAATCAGATGATGGACATTATAAGAGGCTTTCAGCATCGCTGAATCTCCGGTCTGCATATAATAAGTGGCAGGTTCACGGAAACATTGGGCGATATTTACATTGTGCCAGTTAGGTAAGGAGGTGGATTTCGTCCAGTCGGCTGTGTTACGGTGAATCTTCTCGGCTAATTCGAGTAGGAAAGCATCTCCGGTATGGTTGTAAAGCCAGTAGATACTGATGAGGTTATCACCGCCACGGCTTTTCTCCCAATAATCTTCCAGAAGCTGGTCATCGGGAACAGTCATCTGCCACTTGAAGTAATTCGTCATCAGGTCAATGACACGCTGATCTTGAGAATACTCATAATAAGATTGCAGACACCAGAGCATAATCATCTGTGCCCAAAGTTCGCGTTTCCCGTTACGTTCATTGACCGGACCGAAATAGCCATCCGGCTGGCAACTGGCAAATACACCTTCAATCCAATATTTGGTTTCTTCAATCATCTTCGGATCATTCAGGATATATGCTAGATTGCCATACCCTTTGAGCCAGTAAGGGACTTCCTCCCAGCCGTGATCGCCACCAGTTGTCAACCAGGCATTATTATCCTTTTCCAGCCAGGCGCTGATCTCCCCCAAATGTCCGGTCAGACCGTCGCGCTGCAATTCGAGATACTTCTTCACCCAGCCTTCGGGCTGAATACTACCTACCGGCAACTTTATAAAATTCAACGGTCGAAGCGGAGCGCGATACCCGATGTAATTGGTATTGACGGACTGTATGTCCGGTCGGTCCACTACTGTCACCGTACCACTGGAGGAAGCAGACGCACAAGCTGTAACCACCACTCCAAGCACTATCGATGCAAAAAGTCCTTTAGTTTTATTTTTTTTCATTTCGTCTATTCTACTGATTCTGGAAATCATCCTAATTTCCCTATGAGCCCTATCGAGCACCAACAAATTACATTCGAAGCAAAGAACGGATAATCTCTAATCAGACAACCCGTTCTTCAATGGCATGAACTGCCTTTATAACCTATTTATCAACAGAGAATTTGAAGATACATTGGCTTGTATACTTTTCACCCGGGCGAAGTACAGCCGACGGCCATTCCGGTTTGTTCGGAGTATCCGGATATTTCTGTGTTTCGAGACATACGGAAGCACGTTGGTTGTAAGTAATACCTTTCTTTCCTGTCAGTGAACCATCGAGGAAGTTACCTGCATATACCTGAATACCCGGTTCGTTAGTATAAACGTCGAGTACGATGCCAGTCTTCGGTGATTTCAAAGAAGCGCATTTACGGGTTACGTCGCCTTTCGTGTTCAATACCCAGTTGTGGTCGTAACCGCTACCGTTTTTCAGCTGTACGAAATCATAATCGTTGATACGTTCGCCTACCGGAGTCGGGGTGCGGAAATCCATCGGAGTTCCTTCTACCGGAACGATCTCGCCAGTTGTCATGAAAGTACTATCCACCGGAGTATAATAGTCCGCATCCACCATCAACAGATGACCGGAATTGTTGCCTGCATCGCCTTCAAGGTTAAAATAAGAGTGGTTGGTCATATTTACAATCGTCGGTTTGTCTGTTTCCGCTTCGTATTGAATATCGATGGCATTATCGTCCGTCAGTTTCATCAACACCTTACAAGTGATGTTTCCCGGAAAACCTTCTTCACCGTCTTCTGCACGATAAGTCAACTGCAATTCCTGCGGATTCAACAATTCTGCATCAAACACCCGGTATTGGAATCCTTGCGGTCCGCCGTGCAGACAATGACCGTAGTTATTGCGGGGAAGCTGATATTCTACACCATCCAAGGTGAACTGTCCCTGATTGATACGATTGGCATAACGTCCGATAGTCGCACCAAAATCCGAAGGCTTGCTGATATAGTCCTGAATAGAATCGAAACCGAGAACAACGTCACGCATCTGTCCGTCTTTGTCGGGAACCATCACTGAAACAATACGTCCACCGAAGTTCGTAATACAAACTTCCATGTTGTTCTTGTTACGCAGAGTGAACAAATCAGTCTTCTTTCCATCTACTTCTGTCTGGAATTTACTCTGCAGTAAACCGGAATCTGTAGCCTTTTCAGCTTTCGGAGTACAAGCTGCCATTAAAAGGGCGGCAACTGCCCATACACATAACTTTTTCATGATACAATTGGTTTTTAAATATTAGTTTTCAGCTATTCATATTTAGATGCAGACGACGCGGATAACGCGTTTTTTCTAATTTTGCATCAGAAAAAGAGCCGCATCATCCGCGTTATCCGCGTTCAATTTACTATGTCAGCATATCACTGTATACTATTCAATAAATCTACCTTTCCTTCATTAACCAGCTTCAAAATCAACTCACCGAAAAGAGTATTCTGCCAGGCAAACCATGCACGGGTAAATTTCTTCGGATTGTCCTTATGGAAAGATTCGTGCATAAAACCGGTACCGGCATCCGTGTCCATCAACATCTTGATACAGGTCTTGATTTCGGCATCATTCTGACTTGTGAAGGCTTTCATCATAATACTCATCGGCCACACCATATCGTAACCGATATGCGGTCCGCCGATCCCTTCGCCTGCCTTGCCTTTAAAGAAATAAGGATTGTCCTCACTCCACACAAAACGGCGGGTATTCTGATAAATCGGATCGTTTACATTCACATCACCCAGATAAGGCATCGCAAGCAAACTCGGCACATTGGCATCGTCCATCAGATGATGATTTCCAAAACCATCTACCTCGAATGCATAGATTTTACCATATTTAGGATGATTATACACCGCATATTTCTTTAAAGCTGTTTCCACCTCCTGCGCCAAGTCCTTACATTCTTTAGACAAAGCTGTCTTCTTGTTTACCTTCTCCAAAATCTCGGCTGCCTTACGCAAAGAAGATACGGCAAAGAAATTGGAAGGAACCAGAAATTGAAGCGTAGTAGCATCGTCCGAAGGACGGAAACTGGAAACAATCAAACCGACAGGTTTCACCGGTGCTCCCAGACCGTCATTGCTCACAGTATCTAGTGCACGTTCCGTCTTACGTTGGAATTTATAAGGGCCTACTCCATCTTTACGTTGCTGTTCTTTGAATGTTTTCAGTACATTAGTGATTGCCTGAATCCATTCTTCGTTGAATATACTTGCATCTCCGGTAGTCTTCCAGTAATGATAAGCCAAGCGCAACGGATAACACAAGGAGTCAATTTCCCATTTACGTTCGTGGAGTTCCGGCTTCATATCGGTAAGGTCACTCATCCAATGACCGTCAGGAATAGCGCCGTCATTAAACGCATTTGCATACGGATCGATATTGATACATTTGAACTGGCGGAGAATAACACCTGCCAGCATTTCTTTCAGTTCAGGATCCGCATTAGCTAATTGCACATAAGGCCAGACCTGTGCACCGGAGTCGCGTAGCCACATGGCGTGAATATCGCCCGTATATACGAACGTATCCGGTTTGCCATCGCTCCCTTTACGGAAGTGTACGGTTGTATCCAGTGTATTCGGGAAACAGTTGGTAAACATCCATGCCAACTTCGCATTCTTCAAAAGTTTCTGTACACGGAGAATTTCCTTCTCTACCGCAGTGGAACGGAACAGACGATTGGATATTTCCGGGCGGTTATCTTTCTGAATGGCATCCGCCAGACATACATGCATTTCCGTCATACGGTTGGAGGCTTGTAGCTCCCCGCCACAGAGAAGCATACCTGCCAGCATACCTGCGCTGATATATTTGATCTGTTTCTTCATGATTACTTCTTCTTTTTAAATTCGTTAGAGAAAGAATAAGGGAAATCGGCCTCTTTGGTACCACGTTGCTGATTAGGTTTTGCGTCCATTTTGAAAGAAATGGTGGCACCATTCAGCAGGTCCTGATGAGTCAGGTAGTTTTTAGTATATTCTTTACCGTTCAATTTCATCGACGAAATGTAACGTTTATCGTCTCCGTTATTCGGAGCGGAGATAGTCACCGTCTTTCCGTTTTCCAGATGCAGCTTCATCTCCTTGAAGTAAGGAGTACCCAAGACATATTCATCCGTACCCGGACATACCGGATAGAATCCCATTGCCGAGAATACATACCAGGCAGAAGTCTGGCCGTTGTCCTCATCACCGCAATAACCGTCGGGAGCTGGAGTATAGAGCTTGTCCATCACTTCACGAATCCAATGTTCCGCTTTCCAGGGTTGGCCGGAATAGTTGTACATATAGAGCATGTGCTGAATCGGTTGGTTGCCATGTGCATAGTTGCCCATGTTCATAATCTGCATTTCACGGATTTCATGAATAACGGCTCCATAATAACTTTCATCGAAAATCGGAGGCAGGATAAATACAGAATCCATCATCTGGTTGAATCCGTCTTTACCTCCCATCAGGTCAATCAGACCTTGAGGATCATGGAATACCGACCAGGTATAATGCCAACTATTACCTTCCGTAAAGGCATCCCCCCACTTCAACGGATTGAACGGAGACTGGAACGTACCGTCTTCATTCTTGCCACGCATCAACTTATGTTTAGGGTCATAGAGATTCTTATAATTCATTGCACGCTTTGCAAAGATTTCAATCTCTTTTTTCGGTTTCTTCAAGGCTTTGCCCAATTGATAGATACACCAGTCATCGTATGCATATTCCAGTGTACGGGCTGCATTCTCGTTAATACCTACATTATAAGGCACATATCCCAATTTATTATAATACTCATGTCCTAATCGTCCGGTAGAACGAACATTCGGATGCACTGCGTTCGCTCCATGTTTCACGGCTTCCCACAATGTCTCGATATCGTATCCTTTCAATCCTTTCAGGTAAGCATCGGCAACTACGGAAGCAGAGTTGTTTCCAACCATACAACCTCTGTGTCCCGGACTTGCCCATTCCGGCAGGAATCCGCTTTCTTTATAAGTGTTCACCAATCCTTCCTGCATCTTCGTATTCATGGATGGATACATCAGGTTAAGGAATGGGAAAAGACAACGGAACGTATCCCAGAAACCGGTATCGGTAAACATATAGCCCGGAAGCACTTCGCCATTATAAGGACTGTAGTGCATCACGTCTCCTTTGGCATCTATCTCATAGAAACTTCTGGGGAACAATACCGAACGATACAGGCAGGAGTAGAATGTACGCAAATGGTCGATATCATCGTCTTTCACTTCGATACGTCCCAGTACATCGTTCCATATCTTGCGGCCTTTCGCTGCAATCTGTTCAACATTGTCCGTACCCAGCCTGTCTCTTATACACATCTGACGCTGCCGACGAAGCTAGAAGTG
>OWHY01000972.1_pt1 | contig 12807 bp, 13 predicted proteins | sample 1732971 | NCBI WGS metagenome assembly OWHY01 (sample SAMN05065775, study PRJEB22554) | human gut metagenome | biome: ENVO:2100002; feature: ENVO:00000062; material: ENVO:00002003 | host: Homo sapiens | place: USA
CCCGTGATGCCGCCGGTGAACGACACGGGGATGAATACGGCCAGCAGCACGACCGTCGTGGCGACGATCGGCGAGGCCACGTTGCGCATGGCCTCCAGCGCCGCCTCGCGGGGTTTCATGCCCCGTTCGATATTGACCTGCGCGGCCTCGACGACGACGATGGCGTCGTCGACCACAAGGCCGATGGCCAGCACCAGTCCCAGCAGCGAGATGATGTTGATGGAAAATCCCAGCAGCGGGAACAGCGCGAAGGCGCCGACGAGCGACACGGGGATCGCCACCAGGGGGATGACCGTCGCGCGCCAGTCCTGGAGGAAGAGGAAGATGATGAAGATGACGAGTATGAGGGCGATGACGAGCGTGCGGAAGATGTCCTTCACGCCGGCGTCGATGCTCGTGGTGCTGTCGACGATCGTGGCGGCCTCTACGCCGTCCGGAAACCGCTGCGAGAGGCGTTCCATCGCGGCCTTGACCTTGCCGCCCACGGCCACGGCGTTGCTGCCCGGCTGCTGGTAAATGACGATCATGGCCGTCGGGTCGCTCTCGTAGGACGAGCTTACGCCGTAGGTCTGGCTGCCGAGCGACACCTCGGCGATGTCGCCCAGGCGGATCTGTTCGCCCGAGGAGGTGGTCCGCACGACGATGTCGGCGAACTCCGCGGCGGTGGAGATCTGCGGCGGCATGGTCACCGTATAGGTGTAGGCCACGCCGTCGGGAGCCGGCTCGGCGCCGAACTGCCCGGCAGGGTAGATGCCGCCCTGCTTCTCGATGGCGGCCGTCACCTCGCCGACGGTGATGCCGTAGTATTTCAGCACGTCGGGCCGCAGCCACACCCGCATGGCGTATTCGCCCGCGCCCATGATCGAGACCTTGCCCACGCCGTCGATCTTCAGCAGCTCGTTCTGGAGATTGATGTAGGCGTAATTCGAGAGGAACTCCCCGTCGTAGCGGCCGTCGCTGTGCAGCGAGTAGACCATCAGGAATCCCGTCATGGTCTTGCGTGTCGTGACCCCCTGCCGGGTGACCGTCGCGGGGAGTTCGGCCGTGGCCGACGAGACGTTGTTCTGGGTGAAGATGGCGTCGAGGTCGGGATCGGAGCCGATGTCGAAGGTGACCTGCAGGACCATCGAACCGTCGTTGGCCGAGGTGGCCTGCATGTAGAGCATGTCGCTGACGCCCATCACGGCCTGGGCCACGGGCGTCGCCACGGCGTTGTTGACCGTCTCGGCGTCGGCGCCGTCGTAGGTGGCCGACACCTCCACGACCGGAGGCGTGATGTCGGGGTACTGTTCGATGGGCAGCCCCATGATCGAGATCAGGCCGACGAGCACGATGACGATGGCCAGCGAAATGGCGAAAATCGGGCGCGAAACAAAGAATTTTTCCATAGGACTACCGTTTTTCGAGACGCTTGCCCGCCTGCTCCGCAGCGGCGGCCTGTCCAGTCCTCCGCGCAGTCGGGTTTTCGGGAATCACCTTTGCGCCGTCGTGCAGTTTCTGCTGCCCGGCGACCACGACCCGTTCGCCCCGGTCGAGTCCCTCGTCGATGCACCACATCGCGCCGTAGGTGTCGCCCGGGGTGACGCGGCGGTAGTGCACCGTGCTGTCGGCCTCCACGACCCACACCGACGCGATGTCCTGCGTCTGGCTCACGGCCTGCTGGGGCACGACGACGCGCGGCCGCACGGGGCCCACGCTGGCCTCCACGCGGGCGAACTGTCCGGGTTTCAGCGTCTCGTCGGGATTGGGGAACATCACCACCACGACGAGCGTCCCGGTGGTCGACGAGACATCCTTGCGCGTGTAGTCGTAGATTCCTCCGAGCGGGTATCGCGAGCCGTCGGCCAGCACGAGACGGATGTCCGACAGCAGCCCTTCGTTGTCGTAGATCGAAGTCCGGTCGCCCGCATAGCGCAGGTACTGCGACATCGGAATCGCCACGTCGACCGTCAGCGTGTCGATGTTCGACACGGTCGTCAGCACGCTGAACTGCGTGCCGGGACCCACGTAGTCGCCCACGTGCGCCGCCGTGTGCTCGATGATGCCGTCGATGGGCGAGCGCAGCTCGGTGTATCCCACGTTCATGCGGGCGTTGCGCAGCGACTGCTCCGCCGAGCGCACCGAGGCCTCGGCGGCCTTCCATTGGGCCGTGTACTGGTCCAGCTGCGACTGGCTGATGGCGTCGATGCGCGCCAGCGGCACGGCGCGGTCGTAGTTGTTGCGGGCCTCGAGGGCCTGCGCACGGGCCGATTCGAGTTCGGCTTCGGCCGCCAGCATCGAGGTCGACAGCTGGTCGGGGTCGATGGTGAACAGCAGCTGGCCGCGCCGTACGGGCATGCCGTTGCCGTATTGCTTCGACGAGAGGTAGCCGTTCACGCGCGGCTGGATCACGGCGTCGAAGTTGCTCGCGAGGTAACCGATGAAACTCATGCGGTTGGGTACGCTGTCGACGGCGGCTTCGGCCACCCCGACCCGCAGGGGAGGCGCCGCCTGTTTCGGCGTATGTTGCGCGCAGCCCGTGAGGAGCGCGGCGAAAAGACATGCGGCGGGAAAAAGTCTGTCCATAAGGGTATGTTTTACACCGCAGGAAAGGCAAAAAACGTACCGTCAGCCCCTTGAAATAGGGTTTTTCCTGCAAAAAAAACTGTTTTTCCCGTTCCGAATGATGTTGTTTAGAATATTTTTATATCTTTGCGTTGATAACAAACCCAATTTAATAAATAAAACTATGAAAGAATTAGTAGAAAAGATCAACGCAGAGTTTGAGGTGTTTGCAGCCAACGCAGCTGCCCAGGTAGAGAAGAACAACAAGGCTGCCGGCACGCGCGCCCGCAAATCGGCTCTCGAAATTTCGAAGCTGATGAAGGAGTTCCGCAAGGTTTCCGTAGAAGCTGCGAAATAATTGAGTTCCGCACAACGATAAAGGCTGTCCTTCGGGGCAGCCTTTATCGTTTCCGGTTTTATAGGGCGTCTTCGCACTTGCTCTCACGCGGTACGAATGGGTGTTTTTATACTGCCCATCCGTGCCGCGTTTCGTTCAGGCGCGAATAGGCGTCTCTGAAATCGAAAACGGGGGATGTGCGGAAATAGCCGCCTGAAATCGGAACCTAAAGTTCGATTCCGTATCTCCGGAACACCTCCATGTCCTCGTGCCGCAGGCCCGTCTTGCGGAAGGGCACGGCTTCGTTGTGGTCGTTCAGGTAGCGGCGCGGAGCCGTGCGGTCGAAATCGGGGCTTACGAGCGAGACCTTCGTCGTGAGGAACCGTCCGCGGATCGAAGCCATGTCGGCCATCGTGTGAAACAGCGCGTGGGTCGTCGCGGGAGCCGTCTCGTTGGCCTCGGCGGCGGCGACCTTTTCGGGGAAATGGGTCCGGTAATCCTCCGAGAACCAGGCCAGCGACGCCACGTAGAGCTGATAGGCCGTCGTCGTGGGCGAGGCGTGCAGGAAGCGTTCGCGGTCGTCGTCGATCAGGTCTTCGCCGTGGTCCGCGCAGTAGAGCAGGGCCGATGAAGTGCCTTTCAGCGACCGCAGGTAATCAATGGTCTGCGCGAGGAAATAATCCGTGTAACGGATCGAGTTGTCGTAGGCGTTGACGAGCATCGGACGGTGCTGCCGGGCGATCGCCACGTCGTTGTCGGGCTGGAAATGGGCGAACTCGCGCGGATAGCGCTGGTGGTAGCTGAAGTGCGAACCGTAGCAGTGGAGCACGAAAAGGAGTTTCTGCGACGTGCTTCTTTCGAGCGCCTTGCGCATCTCGTCGAGCAGCTGCGTGTCGTGGCGCGGCGAGCGGATGTAGATCACGTGTCTGGCGTCGTGGGCCAGGTGGTCGATCATCGCGCCCTGCGGCGACTGGTTAGAGATGAACCACGTGTCGAATCCCGCCTCGTTGAAGAGCGCCGGAAGGCCCTTGCGGCGGTACAGCTCCTCGTGTTCGCCGGTGGCTACGGACGAGAGGATCAGCGGCACGCTCTTGTGGGTGGTGTTGCTCTGGGTCAGCACGTCGCGGAAAACCACCAGATCGCCGACTTCGGAGAGCAGGGGATTGGTCTCCCGCCCGTAGCCGTAGAGCTGCCAGTTCATCGCGCGCGACGCCTCCCCGATGATATATACGTAGACCTCGCGTCCCGGAGCTTCGGCCGTGCGTTCGGCCTCGTAGGTGAAGCCCTCGGAGGTTTTGTGGAAGTTGTACGACTTGCGGAACTCCGAGCCGCTCAACCCGAGGTTGTACATGATGTTGAGCGGGAAAATCTCGTCGCGCAGCACGTGCCGCTCCTCGCTGACGTGGTAGGCGGGCCACAGGGCCAGCAGGCCCACGGCGAAGAGCGCCGCCCCGGTCAGACCGATGTTCATGCGCGCCGTGCGCGTGATGTAGCGTTTGTGTCCGATCTCGCGGGCCGCGAGCCACAGCAGCGGCAGGTAGATGACGCAGACCAGAACCACCGACGGATAGATGTTGCCCAGCAGTTCGCCCGCCTCGCCCGGATTGGTCGTCAGCAGGTTCGTGAACATGTCCGTGGCGATGATCGAGTTGCCGAACAGGTACAGCAGCACGATCTGGAAGGCGCAGAAGAAGATGAACGGGAAGGCCAGCCAGATCATCACGCCCGAACGCCGCAGCGCCACGCTCCACATCATGTAGAATCCCAGCGGCATGAGGATCAGCGCCTCGACGGTCCACACCGAGTAAGGCTCCGTATTGGCCAGCACGCAGTTGGGGATGATCAGCGCCACGAAGAAATAGACGGTCAGCAGCGTCGTGAAGCGGCTGCGGGTCTTGACCGTCCTCCGGCGGTTCGTCTTATTCGCGTTATTCAGATCGGCATTCATACAAATTCTCTTAAAAAGCCTCGTTGATGTTCAGCAGGAAACCGCTGGTTTTCTTGCCGAATCCGTAGTCGAGGCGCACGTTCACCCGTTTTTTCAGTTCCCACCGGAGTCCTGCGCCGTAGTTGGGCAGCGTCTGCGACCAGTCGAATCGCGACAGCGAGGGGAAAACGTTGCCCGCGCCGCCCCATACCGCGCATCCGATCCGCCTCCAGATGCGCTGGCGCAGTTCGACCTGCACGGTGATCATGTCGTTGTCCGTATAGCGGCCCTGGTAGTAGCCGCGCATCCGCTGGCCTCCGCCCATGCGGGCGAGCATCGGCCACGGAGTGCCGTCGGAGTTGAATACGGCATACAGATCCGCAGCCAGAACGCCGCCCTTCCAGATCTGCCCGTAAGCGTCGGCCGTGAAGGTCGTGCGCCACAGCGTCTTGCCGCAGTTGCCCAGCCCCTTGGGGAACAGCGTCTCCTGAAAACTCACGTAGACGCCCCGGAACGGGCTGGGGATGAAGTCCCGCGAGTCGTATTCCAGAATTGCGCCGACGCCCGTGGCCGTATAGCGCTGTTTCTGCCCTGCGAGGTAGGCCGGGTCTGAAAATTTCAGCCCCCGCACATGCTCGAAGCTCACCAGTCCTCCGATGTAGGCGTGGGGCAGGAACTCGTGCAGGTAGCGCCCTTCGACCAGATAACGCTTTTCGGAGTAGGTGCTCTCGGGATTGTACCGCCCGGCGTCGTAACCGATTCCCCAGAAACTGCGGGGCGCCGAGGCGAACATCACCGTATAGTTTATGCGGCGTTTGTTGTGCGAGAAAATGTTGTTTCCCGTCACGCCCAGCGCATAGAAGCCCGACACCGAGACGTTGCCGAAGATCGAGACGTCCGACGGCGCCGTGATCGAGTCCGTGCGGTCGAGGCGGTAGAGTCCCGCAGCCAGCAGCCCGATGCCGAAACTCGTGTTCTTCGAGTAGCTGGGACCTCCGGCGAAGGTGAAATCTATCTTTTTCTCGAAGGTCTTGTCGGTGGTCGACTCCCCGAAATAATCGACGACGCGCCGCAGAAAGGGTCTCTTTTCGGGAGCCTGCGGCGGCAGCGGGGTGTAGGAGTAGCGGAGCGAGTCGCCGTCGGAGGAGCGGATGGCGGTCTCCTGGGCATGCGCTGTGAGGTGCATGCCTGCGCTTATGAGGAGCAGAACGGCGGGGCGGCGCAGCATCCGGGCCTATTTGTACTTTTCGATGGTTTCGTAGAAGGCCTCCTTGTCGGCGTCGGAAAGCTCGCCCTTGCGCAGGAACACCAGTTCCCCCTCCTTCGATACGATCATCAGCACGAACTGGTTGTTGCAGTCGCCCAGCGCCCACGCCGTGCTTAAAATGCGGTTCTGGTCGGCGAGGACCGTGGCGCCGTTCTTGGCCGTGCGTTTCTTGGCCATGTTGCGGGCCATGCCGTTGGGGACCATCGGGGCGTCCTTGAGGTTCATCACGCCGAAGCCGTGGATATTGTCGCTTTCGGCGCGGTGGTTCTGCTCCAGTTCGATGGTGAAATCCTCGTTCTGCTTGTGCCGGTCGGGGTCCACGTAGAATATCATCAGGTTCTTTTCGCCGAAATAGGGGAGTTTGACCGGCTTGCCGTCCAGATCGAGCACCTCGACGTTCTGCACTTTGCGGGGCAGCTCCTGCGCCTGAACGGCCGATGCGGTCAGCGCGAAGGCGGCCAGCATTGCAATCACTTTCATCTTCATTACGTTCTGATTTTGTTGGTTTTTAATGAAAACAAATCGTGGCAAAGTTACAATATTTCTCCGAAAATGGAGATTGCGGGGGTGCATATTATTGTTCGATTGGTCATTTTTTTCGGTCGGACGGGAGCAGAGCCGCGTCGAAGGCGTACAGTCCGCCGCCCGAAACGATCAGGAATACGTAGATCCCGAGCCACGCGAATTCCGGCTCTCCGGCTCCGAATCCGCCCCAGGCGAACATCAGGAGGATGCCCAGCGACATGACGAGGGCCGACATCCGCACCCAGAGACCCATGATGATCAGCACGGCCAGCAGCGCCTCGGCGACCGTCACGATGACGAACACGGCCGGCGGATTGATGTAAAGCGGCGATGGATATGAACTGATTATCTCGTTGTAGTTCTGTATTTTGCCGATGTTGTGAAACAGCATCGAAGCCCCCGTGAACAGCCGCAGGTAGAGCACCGCCCAGTCCATGCACCTGTATTGTCCGATCCAGTCTGAAATTCGTTTTCCCATGCCCCGGCTCCCTGCAATTCGCGTTCCGGAAGTTCCGCCGCCCCCGGCGCCGTGACGACATTTTTCACAGGTCGGAAGGTTTTGCCGACCGGGGCGGCCCGATTTTGCATCCATCCGACTTTTTGCTACCTTTGGCGGTGTATTCCAAACGGGACGACGATGCAGGATATGATAGACGGACGCTGCGGTTGGTGCGGAACCGACGGGCTGTATGTGAAATACCACGACGAGGAGTGGGGAAGACCGGTGACCGACGACGGGAAGCTGTTCGAATTCCTCGTGCTGGAGAGCGCCCAGGCCGGGTTGAGCTGGATAACGATTCTCCGGAAGCGGGAGGGCTACCGCAAGGCCTTTTGCAATTTCGACGCCGGGAAGGTGGCGCGGATGACCGATGACGATGTCGAACGGCTGATGCACTTCGACGGCATCGTGAAAAACCGGCTGAAAATCAAAGCGACCATCACGAATGCGCGGCTGTTCCTCGCCGTGCAGGAGGAGTTCGGCAGTTTCAGGGACTACACGCTGTCGTTCTTTCCCGGCGGAAAGCCGATCACCAACCATTTCCGCTCCCTGAACGAGATTCCGGCGTCGTCACCCGAATCCGACGCCATGAGCCGGGACATGAAAAAACGGGGCTTCAAATTTTTCGGCCCCACGATTTGTTACGCCCATTTGCAGGCCTCGGGGTTCGTCAACGACCATCTGACGGGCTGCATTTGCCGGAACGGACAATGACGGCAGGCCATGAACCGCCCTTTTTCCGGCTCCTTGCGGGGCGTCGGTCCGGAAAGCATCTGAAATTTCAACCATATGAAAACGAGAATATTGTTTGTCTGCCTCGGCAATATCTGCCGTTCTCCGGCCGCCGAGGGCATCATGCGCCGCATCGTGGAGCGACGCGGCCTGTCCGGGACGTTCGGGATCGACTCCGCGGGAACCTACGGGGGACACCGCGGCGAACTGCCCGATCCGCGCATGCGCAGCGCGGCCTCGCGCCGCGGCTATGCGCTGACGCACCGTTCGCGGCAGGTCCGGGAGGAGGATTTCGACCGCTTCGACATGATCGTGGCGATGGACGACATGAACTACGAGTCGCTCAACCGGCTGGCTCCCTCGCGCGAGGCTGCGCGGAAGATTTTCCGCATGGCGGAGTTCTGCCGCCGCCATCCCGACCGCACCTACGTGCCCGATCCCTACTACGAGGGCCACGAGGGCTTCGAACTGGTGCTCGACATGCTGGAAGACGGCTGCGAGGGGATTCTGGAATATCTCTCCGAAAACGGAAAATGAAAAGTCTCCCTTTGACGAGGGAGACCCGGAGGGATTGTCGGAATGAATGACGCCGCGGCCCGGTGTGGAGTCGGAGGTTCGGCCCGGGATGAACCCCGAGCGTGTCGGGCTTGCCGGTTTTACGTCAGAAATCCAACCCGAAACTGATGCTGTATGTGTTGCGCAGCAGCGAGTGCTTCTTGGCGAAGAGGTAGGCGAAATCGAGCCGCAGGTGGAGGATGCGCAGTCCCGCGCCGACGGTCCAGTAGCTCGGGTAGTAGTCGCGCCGTTCGCCGTAGTGGTAGCCGGTGCGCAGCTGCACGAGCTGCATCAGGTTGTACTCGACGCCCAGCGACATCTGGAAACCGCGGACCGCGGAGGGCGAGAAATAGTAGCCCAGGTCAGTTCCGACCGTGATTTCGTGCGCATCGGTGAGGAACGTGTCGAGGGCCGCGCCCACGGTGAAATCCATCGGCAGGGTGTATTCCGTATCGCGGAGATACCCGCCCAGATTGCCCAGCTTGGCGCCTGCGCGCAGCGTCGAGTAGCTGCCGACGTTCTCCAGCGGCCGCTGCCACGCGGCGCTCAAATCCACGGCCAGCGCGTCGGCTGAGATGTCGGGGCGTTTGAGGTGCATGTAGCGGCCGACGATGCCGACGGCCCACCGGTCGCCGATGCGGCGCGCATAACCCAGGTCGACGGCCATGTCGTTGTTGCCGTGTTCGCGGAGGAACTGCCGCCAGCCGGCCTGCACGAGGTTGATGTTGTCGAACCGGCAGAATCCCGACACGGCGTAATAGTCGAAGCTCCGCTGTCCGTAATAGGAGGAGGAGACCTGCGACGGCGTGTGCGAGAAGATGGCCGTCGCGGAGTTGTTGTAGATGGCGTGCGAACCGGAAAGGGTGGTCATCATCACGCCGCCCATGCCCAGCGACTTGGCGTCGGGGCTGGGAAGCGTCGCCTCGATTCTCTGGGCGTATGTCTGGAGCGCGGCCAGTGCCGCGAGCAAGGTTACGAGTCGTTTCATGTTGCAAAGATAGTAAAATGCGGGACGGAAGCAAATCCGGTCCGCAGAAACCTTCCGGTCTGCCGGAAGCGTCGTTGCGACGCCGGAGGGCAGCAAAAAAGATGCAAGTTGCGCAGGCTGTTCAGGCAATTACGGCACACGCTGCGCTTTCGTGCCGTGATTGTTGGCGGCGCTTCGGCCTCGAAAAGAAAAATTTCGACGGAATATTGTCCGAAAACAAAAGCGCCCTTCCAGGTGAACCTGGCGGGCGCTTTCATTTTCAGACGACGCCTTGACTGCATCGTTTTCCGCAACGTTCTCGTTGTCTGTCGTTTCCTAACAGTTCATCGCTCCGCAGCAGTGGATGACCTGCCCGCTGACATACGACGAAAGGTCCGACGCGAGGAACAGCGCCACCTTGGCGACATCCTCCGGCGTGCCGCCGCGGCGCAGCGGAATCTGCTTGTACCAGCCCTCCTTCACCTCGTCGGGCAGTTTGTCGGTCATCTCGGTCATAATGAAGCCCGGGGCGATGGCGTTGGCGCGAATGCCGCGCGGACCCATCTCCTTGGCGATCGACTTCGCAAGGCCGATCATGCCGGCTTTCGAGGCCGAGTAGTTGCACTGGCCGGCGTTGCCGCTGACGCCCACCACCGACGACATGTTGATGATCGAGCCGCTTTTCTGGCGCGCCATGACCGGCACGACGGCGTGGATGAAGTTGAACGCCGACTTGAGGTTGACCGTCAGCACGGCATCCCACTGGGCCTCGGACATGCGCATCATCAGGCCGTCCTTGGTGATTCCGGCGTTGTTCACAAGGATGTCGATACGGCCGAAATCCTTTATGATCTGGTCGATGACCGCGTGCGTCTCTTCGAAGTTGGCTGCGTTCGAGGCATAGCCCTTGGCTTTCACGCCCAGCGCGGCGATTTCGGCTTCGGTAGCCTTGCCGTTCTCGTCGATCGCAAGGTCGGTGAACGCCACGTTGGCGCCCTCTTTGGCGAATTCGAGTGCGATGGCCTTGCCGATGCCGCGTGCGGCGCCGGTCACAACGGCCACTTTTCCATCCAGTAATTTCATAATTCTTTTATATTTTTAAGGCAATATCTGCCAATTTTTATTCGCAAATATAGGAAAAATATCTTAATCGCCTGCCCGCGGAGCGAATTTCGGCATTTTTGCTTATCTTTACCGACCGTAAACAGCATTCCAAAATCCTTATAACGATATGAAAAGAGATTCCCAGATTTTCGATTTGATTGCCGCCGAGCGCAACCGCCAGATGCATGGCATCGAACTGATCGCTTCGGAGAACTTCGTCAGCGACCAGGTGATGGAGGCCATGGGTTCGGTCTTGACCAACAAATACGCCGAAGGCTATCCCGGAGCGCGCTACTACGGCGGCTGCGAATTTGTTGACGAAGTTGAACGTCTTGCCATTGAACGAGCCAAGAAGCTCTTTTGCGAACCCGCCGGTGTTGAAATGGCGGTTAATGTGCAGCCTCATTCGGGTGCGCAGGCTAACTCGGCCGTGTTCTTTGCGGTTCTCAAGCCCGGTGATACTTTCATGGGATTGTCGCTTGCTGACGGCGGGCATTTGACCCACGGCATGCATCTGAACTTCTCGGGCAAGTATTTCCACTGTGTTCCTTACGGCCTTAATGACAAGGAAGAGATTGACTATGACGAAGTCGAACGCCTTGCCAAGGAAAATAAGCCGAAACTCATCGTCACCGGCGCTTCTGCCTATTCGCTTAAGATCGATTTCAAGCGTTTTGCTGAAATTGCCCACTCTGTCGGCGCGCTTTTGATGGTCGACATGGCTCACTATGCCGGCTTGATCGCTGCGGGTGTCTATCCGTCGCCCTTCGGCCACGCCGACATTGTGACGACAACTACCCATAAGACCCTGCGTGGTCCGCGCGGCGGCATGATCTTTGTGCGTCCGGATCTTGAAAAGGCAATTAACTCTGCCGTCTTCCCAGGGATGCAGGGGGGGCCGCTTATGCACGTCATCGCCGCCAAGGCCGTGGCGCTCGGCGAAGCGCTGCAGCCGGAATACAAGACCTATCAGGAACAGGTGATGAAGAATGCGCATGTGATGGCCGAGCAGCTGATGGCGCGCGGTCTGCGCATCGTTTCCGGCCGTACGGAAAGTCACGTCATGCTCGTCGATCTTCGTCCCCTGAAGATCACCGGCAAGACCGCTGAGACCGTGCTTCATTCGGTCGGCATCACCGTTAACAAGAACGCCATCCCGCACGATCCCGAGAAGCCGTTTGTCACGTCGGGTATCCGTCTCGGCTCGCCGGCAATGACGACACGCGGTTTCAAGGAAGATGAAGCCCGTCTCACGGCCAATCTGATTGTTGACGTTCTTGAGGCGCCTGAAGATCAGGCGGTTCTTGACCGCGTTCGCGGCGAAGTCGCGAAGCTCACCGCTAAATTCCCCGTCTACGTTCACGATTAAGGCTTAATCCCTCAAGGCAATCCTTTAATCGATGCCTTGGGTGCTGTCAACATAAAGCAAAAGGGTCTGCAGCCAAAGATGCAGACCCTTTTGCTTCTTGTTATTCGGCTGCTGATCATTTTTCTCGTTTGGCGTACACAGTTCACCAGACCGTGGTGCATACCAGAGATCGGCTAAAATCATCTCCACTCATCAATCTATTGGAGAACAGCCGTCGATGCGCTGCCCCTTCTGCCGTCACCCCTCGACGAGTGTCGTTGATTCACGCGCTCCAAAGCCCGGTTTCGTCATCCGCCGCCGTCGGCAGTGTCCAGCCTGTGGCAAGCGCTTTACGACCTTCGAGCGTGTAGCCATTGCTATGCCTTGGATCATCAAGCGCGGCGGCGGTCGTGTGGAGTACAACCGGGCAAAGCTTCGCGGCTCTATGCAGCTCGCGCTGAGAAAGCGGCCGGTTTCTTCTGAGCGTATAGATGCCGCAGTAGGAGCTATTGAACATAAGCTTTCTGCCATGGGCGAACGCGAAGTGCGTTCTTCAAAATTGGGCGAACTTGTGCTCGAAGCCCTGCGCGGCATGGATACGATCGCGTGGATCCGTTTTGCGTCTGTTTATCTCAACATCAATGATCCGAAGGCGTTTGCCGAGATGATTGAGCAAGCACTGCGCGAAGCCCCTGCTGCCGCAGATGAGGATGCTGCAGGATTGGAAACCGGAGAGTTTTACGGTGTTCCTGAAACCGACGAATCCGTCGAAGTGGCAGATTCGCCGATCGAACTGAGCGATGACTCTGATCCTAAGGGACAGCTTGCTTCAAGTGATCCCGACGGATACATCCGGAAGTATCGCTGATGACGACATCTGCATCCTCTTTGAGCGAAGACAACGCTCAGAATACTTCGTCTGTGCTGCCGGCCATTGAAACGCTGGTCGACCCGGAACGCCTTGCCTGCGCGCAGAAACTTGAAGCTCACGCTGCAGTCTCG
>OWHY01000978.1_pt1 | contig 12771 bp, 9 predicted proteins | sample 1732971 | NCBI WGS metagenome assembly OWHY01 (sample SAMN05065775, study PRJEB22554) | human gut metagenome | biome: ENVO:2100002; feature: ENVO:00000062; material: ENVO:00002003 | host: Homo sapiens | place: USA
ATCTGACTGTTAATCAGAGGGTCCTTGGTTCAAGTCCAAGAGGAAGAGCAAAAAGGTTCGTCAATTAGGCGAACCTTTTTTGTTTTCCCACATTATCCCACACAAAAGACAAACATTTCTATTTCATATTCAAAGATTTAACATACATTTGCCAAATGTAAAGTAAGGAGTTTCATAAAAGCACCTGTCTTTATTTATTAGAAAAACATATTTTAATCCAAACACCAAACTACAATGAAAACTCTTTTATTCTTTTTAGTCATAGGATTCAGCCTATGTACCGCTGGTAAAGCACAAACCTCTCTTGTTTCTACGCGAGAAAAATTCCGCCACCATGAAATATCCGTCAGTTACGGCTTCCTCCCCATTACCGACGCCAATAGTATAGCCGAAGAGTTTATTGCTCCGACAGCAAGTTTTGGAATCTATACACGCGAGAAGACCAGCTATTACGGCGCTCTGAATATCAGTTATATTTATAGAATCAACCGTAAAATCAGCCTAGGCGTAACCGGAGGAATAACCGGTAATAGAGGGACGGCCAGTAGCCTTTATGAAGTTTTGGATGAGAATAAGAACGATGACCGGCGCTATCTGTATATCCTCCCCACCTTCCGGTGGCATTGGTTCACCCGCCCCCAATTCTCCCTATATTCCTCTGCAGGGCTCGGCGCCTATTTCCTCCGGAACAGCTTTGGAGGAGACACTTATCACAAAAAGGAATTTGCCTATCAGTTCAGTTTTCTGGGTATCGAATATGGAAATCAGTTTGCCTTCTTCACCGAATTCGGCGTAGGATATACGGGAACAATCGTGGCAGGCGGACGTTTCCGCTTCTGATTCACGAACCCGCCACTGCCAGCGTCAGGATACTAACATGTACGCCTCCCACATCTTTAAGCGCATCGGCACATGCAGTTGTAGTGGCTCCGGTGGTCAGTACATCATCCACAATAAGGATATGTTTCCCCACAAAGCGTTCCGGATAGCGGAGAAGGAAAATACCGTCTACATTTTCCCAACGCTCGTAAGCAGACTTTCGGGTCTGCGTTTCCGTATGTCTTCTGCGCAGCACGGAGGACACATCAATAGGAATACCCGTTACGGCAGAAACGCCGCGCGCTATACATTCACTCTGATTGTATCCGCGCAACTTTTGTTTGCGGGGATGTAGAGGAACGGGGATAATTACGTCTATACCACGGAAAAAACCGGTAGCCGCCAACTCCGCTGCCATAAAACGCCCCATTATTTCTCCCAAATCTTTCCGGCCTCCATACTTCAGTTGATGCAGGATGTGGCGGAAATCACTTCCTTTGTGATAATAAAAGAAGGAAGTGCCGCGTTCCAGAGGTATCTTCCCCCAAAACATACGCTCCACGGAGTTGTCTTCGCGAAGATGATAGTTTGTCCGTGGCATATTCATATTACACCTGATGCAAATGCCCTCTTCTCCCTCTTGCAAAGAGCTCCCGCATACAGCACACTGACGCGGGAAGAAGAGATGGACAAAGGACAAGAACCAGGCTTTAAATGTGTTTTCCATAAAAAAGTGTAATAAGGCAATAAGAACCGTATCAGAATGGCAGCGCCTCCCGTACCAACCGCAAAAACAACGGATGCAGCGGCCCGTTGGTGGCTATGATATGATGCCCTTCTATAAAGTTCTCGTTTCCCAAAAAGTCTGTTACCTTACCGCCGGCTTCCAACACCATGAGTGCAGCCGCAGAGAAATCCCACTTACCGATAAAAGCTTCCAGCCAAGCGTCAAAACGTCCGGCAGCCACATAGCAGAGGGCAAGCGCCGCCGAACCATTCATGCGAATGCCTACAACCTTACCGTAAAGTTCGTGTATCAAATGTTCGCCCGTACGGGCATACTGCTCGAAATTGTAGGGTAACTCTGTCACCACAAAAGCGTCTTTCGGTTCACTGACAAGCGAAACACGCAACCGTTCTCCGTTCACATAGGCTCCTCCTCCTTTCCAAGCATAAAAACACTCGTCTCGGCAGGGTTCATAAACCACACCCAGCAAAAGCGACTGCTTGTCACGCAAGGCAATACTTACACAATAGGGAGCATTGTCGTGAATATAGTTCGTTGTCCCATCCAAAGGATCCACTACCCAGCAATACGTTTCGTCACTATAGGCAGCAGACCCTTCTTCGGCAATGAATCCGGCTTCGGGAAGCAATTTCCTAAGGGCAGATACAACCTTTTTCTCGGAAGCCTTGTCCACATAAGATACATAATCGTGCGCATGTTTTTCCTGCACCACCTCCCGACGGAAACTTTTCCGCTCTTCCTTCAAAAAATGCCCGGCTTCACGGGCTACACAGCAGACAGCCTCTGTCAACGCCTTCAAATTTTCCATATTCTTATATTATTTACCATTCGCATCTTCCTGATAAATGAGCCTCCCCCGTTGGCTGACCGTCCACTCACCGTCTTCCAGACGTACGTTTTTCGTATCATCATCTTCCACATTCCAGGCATATCCACCGGCAGGCAGACCTCGACGGTCCAGAATTTCGTTCGAAACACCTTCCTCCGAGAAAAACAACTCCACTTGCGTAGAGTCCGGACTGAACACCAAGAACAAAGTCTTCCCGGCATCATCCACTGCATTCATGCGGACACCTTTCTCCCACAAACGGATGCAATCTTTCTGCACCTCGCTCCACGTATATCCGGCAGAAGCAATACAACCATGTTCGTCTTTATCACTACCAACCACGGCCTCTTTTTCCTTTCTCTCCGAAGTTTCCGCTTCCTTTTTACCGCCGTTTCCACAACCGGTCAACAAAGCTCCGGCACATATCAGGCACATAGATACAACCTTCATATTCATACGCTTGTTTTTATTAGTTTTCAATTGACAAAGTTAAAAACAAATCGGCAGTACTAAAAGTTTCTTCCCTTTTTATACGCACGGCTCTTTCGTTTAAAGGAGTTATCGGGAGTCAGAAGGAGTCATCAGCCGGCAAGTCGGCTTAGGAGTTAAAGCCGATAGTTCTGTGAATACATACACAAGAGTATCGGCTGTAACTCCTAGCGGAGCAAAGTGATAACTCCTCTAACTCTCTTGCTTGTCATGGCTTGAGATATACCACTGTTTTTCCACTACCATATTTGCGAATAATACCTTCTTCCAGAAATAGGTTCAAATCGGCCACCGCCTGATGTTTCGCCTTTCCGGTCAGCTGTTCATAATCAGTACGCGTAATGCAGCCATACTTATTCAAATGCTGCAACAGTTTTTTTCTCCGCTCCTCCAATGTCAATTTGGAATGAGAGATATAGGGAGATGCTTTCCGTTCCAGCTCCATCGTCTGAAAGCGGTTACGGAATTTACTGCCGATACGCAAGTTTACATTCTGAAAATGCACGGACGGAGAGCGAATATCCTTTTTATTCGCCACGGCCTTGTCGCACTTCAATGACAACGAAAAGAATCCCAATTCGCCCACTTCAACTATCCATCCGTCTGCCAGCCAGCTGTGCAACTCATCCGTTATAGCCTGCAACGTGCCATCGAGAATGGCAGGGCTGAAACCGGTAGCCTTGTGAACCAGTTCGCGGAATTTATCGGCAGGAATGGTTCCTTTGGGAAGAATACGGGCGTGAAGCAGCTTTTCTTCACCGTCCTCCGGAGAAGGATTGGGGGTCTGGTATAAATCGTAATAAGCACTCATATAATTTAGAATATCAGTTGGGCAATATTATTCATTCAATGCTGCAAGAACAAGTCCTGATGCACCGAGTTTAATTCGTTAGACAATTGTTGCTGTTTCGTTAAACGTCCATCTTACGAAAGAACAACAATTGTCTAACGGAAAGAAGACATCTGTCTAACGAATTAAAAACAACGCCCAAAGGTATTAATAAAAAGGGAAGTAGGGATTAAAAAAGGGGGAAAATCGCTCTAATAATAGGTTCATTGGCGTAATAAAAGATTTTATTCAGTTTGTTTTTAAACAGACTCTTAAATGAGCAAAGTTGAGAATAAAAAGTTGCCGTTCCAAACAAAGAAAGAATATTTGCCCACTTAATCCCATTTTGCAGCCACATAACCATTAAATAGAGCAAATAGCCCATTGCCATCTAAAACCGTTTTGTAGAGCTACACATATTTTGTATATTTACAGAACGTTATACTTCTACACATACAATAATACAATTAAAAAATGAAAAAGACTTTATCCCTTTTAGTATTCTTATTAAGTTCCATAGTAATATTGGCACAGTCTGTAGAATATCAGACATTCATTTACACAAGCGATGATTTGGCTGATGAAATTCAGAATCTTTGTGAAGAAAGGAACTCCACCCGCAGCTATATGGGAGACTTATTCAATGCCAGTAAAGAATCTGTCAAAGGCATTGCATCCGGCTACGTAACATCCTTTATCGATTTGGGAGTGAATGCTATAGGCACACTGTTGACACGTAATTCGCGACTAAAAGATGAGTGGGAAGAGACAGTCAGGAGCGAAAACATTTACACCACAAAAATCAGCACTGTTTCAGAAATGAACGACTTTTATAAAGAAACCTCGTTCGATGGCGCATTAGACCCCAAAGGCATGAGATTCGACGGTATAGGCTGCCTGCGAAAAGATGGAAATGATACTGTTTTCTACATTTCCTGCCACATAGACCGGAATAAAATCAACCGTATCATAAACCATTCCAAATTCGAGTTGGCCCTCGACACACTGATAATCTGTCCCACCCGTTCCAATTTGCCCAACTCTATTCTGGATATTCCATTTTCATTTGAAGAACGAAAAAACTTCTGCCTTTCCATAACAATGAAGCTTACTTCATCCTGGATGAACGAAATAGTACAATTACAAAAAGACCAAGAACTTGGAGAATTTTCATTGGAAATACCTGTAGATTCGAGCCAGCTCGACAAAAATGGATTCTTTCGTTACGTACGGAAAGGGAAAGAGACTCCCAAATATAAAATCAGAGGAGAAAGCTTCATTGTTCCCCGTTCCTATATGGGCTTCCGTGACGAGAATGACGAATACAGAATCAGCTTCGGTACCGGAGAATACAAGTTATCCATGGAATTAAAAGAAACTTGCGATATAACAGAACAGTATCGCAAGAATTGGAAGAAAGACCGGAAGCGCAGAAAAGAAATGGAACCATCGGAAGACATATTAACCCGCAGTTGGCAAGTTGTTTCCAGCCAGCAATGGAATGAATTGACCAAGCAATGGGTTATTACGACACTGAAAGCACCGGCAGACATCATTACCAAAGATGTGATAGACAAGCTGGGGTTTGAAGCGGAAACGGAATATTAAGTTCATAGACTTTTTCTTCCTATCATGCAGAAGTGCACTCAATATAGCATACAACCCTAAATAAGCAGGTAGGCATATGAGATTATTTTTCCTTATTTTAAGTTTATCAATAGGCATCTGTGCCCATTCACAGAATAAGCAAGCGTTAAGCAAATCAGATTCTCTCTTTGCCAAGGGGGTGGAGCTTTATAATCAAGGGAATTATAAAGCTGCCATTCCTTTGTTTACCGAAAGCGATAAAATAGACAAAGCAGAACTTGATTCGACCAGCAACCGCAGGGAGTATTCGGCAATGTGGCTGGGGAGTTGCTATTATAAGTTGGGGGATGAAGAGAAGGCAAAAGAAATTTCTACTTTTGAATATATGTACCCACCCACCGATAGGAGACTGACTGTTAAATCAGATTCGCTGGCGGCAATAGGAGTGATTCTATTTAAACAAAATGAATACAGAAAAGCTTTGTTGCATATACAGAACTGTGCAGAAATCGAAAAACAAGTATTGGGGGACCAGCACCCTTATTATGCAAACAGTTTAAGCAACTGTAGCCAACTGCAGACTTTACTGAAAGATTCTATCAGCGCTCTTCAATTTGCAATTGAAGCAAAAGATATCAAAGAGAATGTTTACGGACATTTTTCTTATCAGAACCTATCAGAGACATGGAATGTCGCCACAATATACAGAGACTTCAAGTTTGACAATAATAAAGAGAAAGCAGCATCTCTCTTTTTAGAAGCCTATCAAATAGCTGATTCGCTAAAATTGGAATATGAAAGCAATGGATGTCTGCGCGAAGCAGCTATATGTTATAATCATATAGGATTTCAATTAAAAGAAGAAAATAAAGAAATGGAACGCGACTATTATGATTTGGCTTTATGCAATTTAAGCAAAATCACACAGAATGACAATTATTCAAACAAATTGAGACATACCATTTCTTTAAACAAAGCAAATTCATATACAACAGAAGCTTTATTACAAAAAAGCTTAGCAAATTACAATAAGGCTATAGAATTAGAATTAAAATCTTTAACAATAAGAAACAACATTTGCGGCAATGAATCATTTGAAAGTTCAATCTCACTTAACAACTTATCGACCTACTATTCAGACTTGGGAAAATATAAAAAAGCTATAGAATTAGCAATTGCAGCTATAAGTATACAAGAAAGAACAGTTGCTAAAACCTCTCCTGATTACACTGCATCACTGAACAATTTAGCTGGATATTATTCTCTTTCAGGAAATTATGCGGAAGCAATAAGATTAGCAACTGAAGTTTTAAATTTAGATGAAATTATCTTTGGGAATGAGCATCCTAGCTATGCAATTGCCCTTTCCAATCTTGCCGCTTATAAAAGCGCTATTGGAGAATACTCCGAAGCTTTAGATTTAGAGAAAAACGCATCAATTATTTACGAAAAAACGCTAGGAAAGGATCATCCAACCTATGCAGGATCCTTGTCAAGTATTGCAAACTACAATTCTATATTGGGGAATTACCAAGAAGCCATTAGCCTCAACACTGAAGCTTTAAAAATTTATGAAAAAACGCTAGGAAAGGAACACCCGACCTATTCACTATCAATAAATCGTTTAGCAGAATTACAAGTCCACATAGGTAACTATCCTATGGCAACCAAACTATTTACACAAGCATTAGAAACTGCAAAAAAATCATTAGGTCCAAATCATTCTGCTTATGCAACAATACTTCACAATATGGCCACATGTATCAGTATATTAGGAGATGACCGCAAAGCAATTACCTTAGAAAAAGAGGCGCTTTCCATTAGAGAAAAAGCACTAGGAAAAGAGAGCGATGCATATTCAGTATCACTTCATAGTTTAGCTGTTTTAAATTCTTCAACTGGAAACTATGTAGAAGCTATCAAATATGAAACAGAATCATTAAATATCATAAAAAAAACGTTAGGCAAAAACCATAAATCATACTCAACGGGCTCTTCATGTCTTGCCTCGTACTATTCGGCATTAGGAAATTATGAAGAGGCAATAAGATTAGACAGCGAAGCATTATATACAATAGAACAGACATTTGGTAAGAACCACCCTGACTATGCGAATATTCTTTCAAATTTAGCAAATGATTATTATTATTATGGTAATTATTTAGAAGCTTCAAGATTAGGACATGAAGCATTAAATATTCGAGAAAAAGTATTAGGAACCCAGCATCCTGATTATGCAGAAGCACTTTCCAATGTTTCAATGTTCAATATTTCATTAGGAAATCTAGCTGAAGCTAAAAGACAAATAATGGAAGCCTCAAAAATATTTCAAATAACGTTTGGTCAAGAAAGTCATAATTACTCTATTATGCTCCATAAATTAGCACTATGCAATGCTTTGCAACACAACTTCTCGGAATCCATTAGACTAGAAAAAGAAGTGCTAAAAATATTTGCAAAAACAATAGGGAAAAACCACCCAGATTATAGACTAGCCCTTAACGATCTAACCTTTTACTATTTTAATTCCAAAGATTATATTAACACAGCACAACAAGCTATTCTAACAACCGAAGAATGTAACAAAATAGTATTTTCTACTTTTACCGATTTGACATCTCACGAAAGAACTCTTTTCTGGAATAAATATTCAAATTGGTATAATTACTATTTACCAATGTTTTCTTACTATATATCAGAACCAGAATTATCTGTTGCAACTTATAATGGAGCATTACTCGCAAAAGAGCTTTTACTTAACGCAGATAGAGAGATGAGCCAACTAATTCTTGAAAGTAACGATAAAGCTTTCATCCAAGAGTATAGAGACCTACAATTCAACAAGACTATTTTATATAAAATGCTACAAAAACCTAAAAAAGAGCACATAACAGCCATAGACTCCATACATAGAATAGTAAGAAAGCAAGAAAAAGAATTAATAACTAAATCTAAAGTTTATGGTGATTATACTCGTAATTTACAAATTACATGGAAAGAAGTACAAAAGAAACTCAATAAAGAAGATATAGCAATTGAGTTTCTTGCTTTTCCTGCCGGAAAAGACAGTATAATATATGCAGCATTAATACTAAGACCAGAAACAACATCCCCTAAAATGATTCCGCTCTTTGAAAGAAAACAATTAAGCAATATTAATAAAAAAGACTTCTATACAACACCGACTTTAAGTCAACTAATATGGAAACCTTTGGAAAAAGAATTAAAAGGAATAAAGAATGTTTATTTTGCTCCTGCTGGGCAACTCCATAACATCGCCATAGAACACCTTCCAAGCAGCGACTCTACTTTTATAGCGGAACAAATAAATTTCTATCGGTTGTCGTCTACGCGACAATTGGTTATGATAAAAGACAAAAGCCATATTAAAGAAGCTGTTCTCTATGGAGGTCTTAAATATGATGCTGATACAACAGCTTTAGTAGTCGAAAACAAAAAATATACTGATATTCCTCGAGACTTGAATATTCAACATACCTTCTATCCGGATTCCCTAAACCTGCGTGACGGAGCCAAATACCTTCCCGCCACTAAGATAGAAGCTGAACAAATTAAACAAGCACTAGAGAATACGAGACTTCAGCCAGCCTTATATATGGATTTACGAGGTACAGAAGAATCTTTTAAAGCTTTATCAGGTAAGAATATCAGTATGCTACATATCGCCACTCATGGTTTCTATTGGACAGAAACAGAAGCCAGACAGACAAAGGATCTTGATTTCTTGATGATGGGAGACAATAACCAATCACGCTACGTAGAAGACAAAGCATTGACTCGATCAGGACTGCTATTGTCAGGAGCAAATATTGCACTGAAAGGAAATCCTTTGCCGGAAGGATTAGAAGACGGCATACTCACCGCCAAAGAGCTTGCCGGTTTAGACTTACGAGGGTTAGACCTGGTAGTACTTTCTGCCTGCCAAACCGGACTGGGAGAAATAACCGGTGACGGAGTATTCGGCTTGCAACGCGGTTTCAAAAAAGCGGGAGCCAACACATTATTAATGAGTCTCTGGAAAGTAGACGATAATGCTACTCAACTCTTGATGACACAGTTTTACAAGAATCTGCTCGCAGGAAAGAGCAAATTTGAATCTTTGCGCGAGGCCCAGAAGTATGTACGTGACTACGAAGTTGAAATTGAAACAACTCCCGACAAGCGCTGGCAGTCAGAAGCCAGGCAAAAAGAAAAACAGAGCAAAAAGCCTATGCCCAAAGAGTTCAAGAAAATAAAAAAATATAAGGATCCCTTTTACTGGGCTGCATTCATTTTATTGGATGCAATTGATTAACTCTTAATTTATGAAAAACATGAAAAATTACTTATTGTGCATATTCCTTGCAGTATTTACCATCAGTATTTATGGGCAAAACCACAAGAATGCTGCGGACTATAGGACAGATGCAATAAATGGAAACGCGATTGCACAATTCTATCTCGGACAGAGCTACTTTAGGGGATGGGGTATAAAACCTGATACCATACAAGCCGTTTATTGGTGGCGAAAGTCGGCTGAGCAAGGAAATCCTGCTGCACAAAACAATATGGGTGCAGCCTATAGTAATGGCTGGGGGAATTTAACTCAAAATAAAGAAACGGCCATCTATTGGTATAAAAAAGCAGCTGAAAAAAATGGGGCTTTTCCACAAAAGAACCTTGGACGCATATATGAAGACAAAGAAAACTATGAAGAGGCTTTTATCTGGTATAAAAAAGCCGCCGAACACAATAATAGCCCGGAATCTTATTATGCACAAAGCCGCTTAGCCTATTTACTGAAAAACGGGTTAGGAGTCACAAAGAATTACCCCGCCGGAATGGCATGGACAAAACGAGCAGCTAAAAACGGGAATGCAAGCGGACAGATTTCGCTTGCAATCTCTTATGAATACGGCATAGACAACATCTTGAGAAAAGATGGGAATTCAGCGTTATATTGGTACAAAAAGGCTGCTCTCAACAAAGACATTGGAGAACTCCAGAAGTCTATAGCAGAAGCTGCCATAGAAAGATTGGAAGAAGCGGGATTCAACGGACAGAATACTCTCCTCAAAATGATACCGGACTATAAACCATTCTACACTGCACCTTCGGAAAGTGAACAGAAAAGCATGCATGAATCTGTTCGCAATAGCACGGTAGAGTGGGGAAAAACAATAGGAGGGGAGGCTTCTCTAGGACAAACCCAAAATGATGAAATAAATGGATTCAGGGTAGAATTCAAAGAAGATAATATTAAAATTGGCTTTACTAAAAACTCAGAATTCACTTTATTCATCTATATTCAAGAAGATGACATAATAGTTAAAAATGGCTCTGAAAATGGTGTAGAATACAACCGAAACACCGGAAAACCGTATATGCTGCTCCGCCCCTACAGTTATGAAATAGAAGCCAAAGAATATCCCGGACAAATATTTGAACGGACAAACTACACAAACGGGAATAAATATTGGGGAGAAACCTATAATGGACAACGCCACGGATACGGCATTCATATCTGGGAAAATGGGGATATGTGGTTCGGCCCTTGGAAGGATGGTGAAAGAAATGGATACGGCGCTTACTTTGATATTACGGCACACACCATTCAGTCAGGAAAATGGATTGGAAATGAATTGATAGCCGGTACTTCTTATATCTGTAAAGAAAAAGCGGAACCGGTTCTTCCAGCCAGAACCAGAACCGTTTCAAAACCATTTTCCTATAGCGGTACTGTTCGCTATATAAATTTACCGACCAGCTCATACATGTCATACATCACAGAAGCCATCAACAAATGGGGGAAATGCCGTACCGGAGCAATCACTATGTATGGAGCAGGAGTAGGAGTGTATGGGAATAGTGGATATGCCTACACCGGCAGTACTCCCAGCAAGCTTAAGAAACGTATAGAAGAAGCCAACAGCAGCAATGCTGAAATAACAGACATCAACATCACTGAAAATGGCAACTATGTAATTATCTTAGGCGGTTCAGGGTATTGGACTCTTGGTTATCCGGATGCATTCCTCAAAAAACTGGAACAATATCGTACAGGAGATTTAAGAGACGACAATATTCTTTCGGCCTGCTTCAATGATAGAGGAGAATGGGTAGTTATCACGGACAAGCATTACAGCTATTCAAATGAAACCATCAAAAATTTCATACTGAAAGCCGAAGAACTATACGAAGAGGTTTACTATGCCTATATTACCAATTACGGGATGATAGCTTGCTGCAAAAACGGAGTATATTACAAAAACATTCCATCCAATTTGGCAGAGGCATTGAAGAAACTCACATTCAAGCCCAAAGTCATCAAGTTTACAGACAATGGATTGTACTTGATTACAGATGGAGAATCACAAAATTATTATTTTATGTAATCACTCATTTTTTTTAAATATAGGCAATAGGTTATAGCATAGGACTTTCCATGTCGTCAAATGGCTAAATACAACGTTAAAAAAAGTCGTTCAGTCCCGTTAAAGCACCATGCCGTTTTTAAGTGTTGTAACTTCGCACCGTGGTCACAAAGAAACAGGTCTAGCTAACTGACGAGTGAACGAAACCGCAAGTAACAACCATTAAAAACAAAAAACATTATGGCATTTCGTTATGTAGTAAAAAAGAGAATGGTAGGCATTGGTACCAAAACCGAGAAGTATGTAGCTGCTTCTTATTCCGTAGCAAATATTGATTTTGATAGATTATGCGACCAGGTGACCAGTCAAGGGATGGTGCCAAGAGGTATCGTAAAAGCCGTATTGGACGGTATGATTGACGCACTCTGCACCTATGCCAGCATCGGTGCAACCGTACGGCTGGGAGACTTCGGAAGCCTCCGACCGGGATTGAACGGCAAAAGCCAGGAGGATGCAAAGTCTGTAACGGCTGATGTCGTTTACCGCCAGAAACTGATTTTCGTGCCGGGACAACGTTTGAAGAACATGATGAAACAATCGGGCATCACACGATTGGTAACCGGCTCTGAAATCGTGCCGGACAATGAAGAAAATCCCGGAGGAAACGAAAGCGGAGGCGGCGGCAATGATGGTGACCAAGGTGAAAATCCATTAGGATAAACTGATAGAGTTTTATCAAGGAAACAAACAATTCCACAGAGGAGGCTTCATGACAAGTCTCCTCTGTTTATTTATATGACCTGTTTCGCTATCCATGCACAAGCCTCAGCATCAGCCAACGCATGATGATGATGTTCCAACTGATAGCCACAGCAAACAGCCACTGTATGCAACTGATAGTTAGGCAATCCCTTTATAGCACGACGTGATGCCTGCAAAGTACAATAAAACTCATAATCCGGATAATCCATGCAGTAAGTACGGAAAACAGCTTTCAGGCAGCTTTCATCAAAGGCCTTGTTGTGCGCTACCAATGGCAAGCCTTCAATGCGTGGAGCTATTTCCTGCCACACAACGGGAAAGATAGGAGCATCCT
>OWHY01000995.1_pt1 | contig 12479 bp, 9 predicted proteins | sample 1732971 | NCBI WGS metagenome assembly OWHY01 (sample SAMN05065775, study PRJEB22554) | human gut metagenome | biome: ENVO:2100002; feature: ENVO:00000062; material: ENVO:00002003 | host: Homo sapiens | place: USA
TATTTTCTTCTACGTTACTCTACCCTCACGGACAGCTTTCTGTTAGGAAGTGGGACGCTCTGTGTTGCCCGGACTTTCCTCATACGCACGAAGGCGCAAGCGACAGACCGACCAACTGCTTTTATAGGGGTACAAAGATACGGAATATTAATGAAGAATGAAGAATGAAGGATGAAGAATTTGTTGTGCAGTGTGCGGATGCAGTACGGATGAATCCTTCATTCTTCATTCTTTACCCTTAATTATCTTAAAAACATGTATCTATTTCGGAATAAATTCGTAGCTTTGCTATTAGTAATAACCCCCAAATCCTTTTGACCAATGAAAAAGTTATCCTCTCTTTTTCCTTTATTTCTGTTAATCCCGCTTTTTGCTGTCGCTTCGGAAGTGGGTGACCGTACCATCCCTGCAGAGGTGGCGCAACTCGCTGACAGTTTGAAACAAAAGTTTGCACCGGACAAGCGCGTAGCTTTGTTCGATGTAGATTACTCTTTCTCCGGAAAGAATGTGATGTTGCGTGGTGTCACCACTTCGGCAGAGGCAAAGACGGCTTTGCTGGATGGTTTGGCAAAGAAAGGATATGCGGTGATGGATTGTCTGCAAGTGCTTCCGGATGAGGCCGGACTTGAAGGCAAGACGTATGGCATTGTCAATGTGTCTGTGTGCAATCTTCGGGTAGCCCCGGATTTCTCTTCAGAAATGATGACGCAAGGCTTGATGGGTATGCCGGTGCGGGTGTTGCAGCGCGACGGCTGGTACCGTATCCAGACACCGGACAACTACATTGCATGGGTACACCGAGTAGGCATACATCCCGTCACGCGGGAAGAGCTGACCGCTTGGAACAATGCGGAGAAAATAGTGGTGACTTCGCATTATGGCTTTGTCTACTCACAGCCCAGCCAGGCATCGCAGACCGTCTCTGATGTTGCTGCAGGAAACCGCCTGAAGTGGGAGGGGACAAAAGGTGCCTTTTATAAGGTGGCTTATCCCGACGGCCGTCAGGGATATATCTCCAAATCCATCTCCATGCCTGAGAAGAAATGGCGTGCCACCTTGAAGCAGGATGCCGCCAGCATTATAGCCACGGCGCATAGCATGATGGGCATCCCTTATCTTTGGGCTGGCACTTCCTCCAAAGGGGTGGATTGTAGCGGCTTCATGCGCACCGTTCTTTTCATGCACGACATCATCATTCCGCGGGATGCTTCCCAGCAGGCATACGTGGGCAAGCATATCGATATCGCTCCTGATTTCAGTAACCTCCAGCCGGGCGATTTGATTTTCTTCGGGCGTAAGGCGACGCCGGAACGCAAGGAACGTGTGGTACATGTCGGCATGTATATCGGCAACAAGCGTTTCATCCATTCGCAAGGCGATGTGCGCGTCAATAGCTTCAGCCCCGACGACGAGCTGTTCGATGAATACAACCTCGGTAGACTGTTGTTCGCTACGCGCGTGTTACCTTATATAAATAAGGAGGCGTCGCTCAATACAACGGAAACGAATCCATTTTATTCAATGTAATAATGTGCTAATGTGCCAATATGCCAATGACCTCGGCGTGACGGTGCAAACATGACGTAGTATATATAGTGCAGCCCATTGGCATATTAGTACATTAGCATATTGGCACATTTAATACACACACAATTATGTCAAACAGAAGAGATTTCCTGAAAACCGCCGCTTTTGCCGCACTCGGCTCAGGCATGGCAATCAATCATGTATTTGCCGGAGGAAATGACGCTCCTTCCTTGTTCAACGTGAACAGTAGGGCAGGTGTAACCCCCAAAATGAAACTGCGTTTCTTCCCCTATGAACTGAAATTGCGCCATGTCTTTACAGTGGCCACCTACTCGCGTACTACCACTCCCGACGTTCAGGTCGAGATAGAATATGATGGCATTATCGGTTATGGTGAAGCCTCCATGCCCCCGTACCTGCAACACGAACTAGGTACGATGGACAGTGTATTAGCTTTTTTGAAGAAGGTGCAGAATGTCATCGGTCAATTCTCAGACCCCTTTCAGCTGGAAGATATACTGGCTTATATAGACAGCCTCTCGGCAGGGGATTCCGCTGCTAAAACTGCTGTGGACATCGCCTTGCACGACCTTGTGGGCAAACTGTTGCAAGCCCCTTGGTATAAGATATGGGGGTTGGACAAGGAGAAGACTCCCTTTACAACTTTCACCATCGGTATTGATACGGCCGACGTGGTGCGTGAAAAGACGAAAGAGTGTGCCGACCGGTTCAATATCCTTAAAGTAAAGCTGGGGCGGGAGAACGACAAAGAAATGATAGAGACCATCCGTTCGGTGACGGACCTTCCGATTGCCATTGATGCCAACCAGGGTTGGAAGGACAAACATCATGCGCTCGATATGATACATTGGCTGCACGAAAAAGGAATTGTCATGATAGAGCAACCGATGCCCAAGGAACAACTGGACGATATTGCATGGGTCACCCAGCAAAGCCCGTTGTCCATATTTGCCGATGAGTCCATTCAGCGTCTGAAGGATGTGGCAGGCTTGAAGGGTGCCTTTACGGGCATCAACATCAAGCTGATGAAGTGTACCGGCATGCGCGAAGCCTGGAAGATGGTGACTTTGGCACGTGCATTGGACATGAAAGTGATGGTAGGATGTATGACCGAGACCTCTTGTGCCATTACCGCTGCCTCCCAATTCTCTCCGGCAGTGGACTTTGCCGACTTGGACGGTAGTCTGCTGATTGCGAACGACCGTTTCAAGGGTATGGAGGTTGTGAAAGGTAAGATAACGTTGCCCGATTTGCCGGGTATTGGAGTGGTGAAGTTATGAGAAAGCTATTGTATACCGTCGCTCTGTTTGTGATGGCTTCTGCATGCAGCACGAAGCCCGAGAGCAAGCCCTATAATTGGGAGGACGACCTGTACCAACGTCTGCTTACGGATTTCTGTATGACGGAATCCCAGGTGAAGGACTATATCCGCAAGTATATTCCCGACGTGACCGATGAGCAGATGCGCCAGTGGGAAGCCTCCAAAGCTTTGGAGTGCATGATGCTGGATGGAGAGAAACGCTATTTCCGCAATGCCGGACCTAATCTGTTTCGTGTGGACTCCACTTGCTATGACATCAAGATAGCCAAGGAAGGTACTTCGCCGAGTGGCAGCGAGAAAGTGAATATGGAGAACCTGCCCGAAATCATTTCTGCTGTGAAGAAGGAGGGCAAGGCCATTGTTGAGCCGAAGCGCATGCGCGTCACCTACACGTTGACCGTGGATACCAATGCCGTACCTGCCGGGAAAATCATCCGTTGCTGGTTGCCCTATCCCCGTCAGGACCAGGCCCGGCAGCAGGATGTCAAGTTCATTTCGGCCAGTGAACTGCAATACACCTTTTCGTCGCCCGAGTGCCGTCACAGTACATTGTACATGGAGAAACGTGCTGTCGAAGGCGAACCTACCGTATTCTCCGAAACCTTTGAGTTTACCGCCAACGGCGAATGGCATAATCTGAAGCCGGAAGACGTGCAGCCCTATGATACGACGACCGCTCTTTATAAGGAATATACTGCCGAGCGTGAGAAGCATATCGTCTTTTCCCCGCGCTTGCGCGAACTTGCTGCCAAATTGACAGCCGGTGAAACCAACCCCTACCTGAAAGCCAAACGTATCTTCCGTTGGGTGAATGACAACTTCCCGTGGGCTTCTGCACGCGAATATTCCACCATTGAGAATATCCCGGAATATGTGTTGGACAACCGTCACGGAGACTGTGGCCAAGTCAGCCTGCTGTTCATTACGCTTTGCCGCATCAGTGGAATTCCCGCACATTTCCAGAGCGGCTTCATGATGCATCCCCGTGCATGGAATCTGCACGATTGGGCAGAAGTCTATTTTGAGGGTGTGGGTTGGGTGCCTGTCGACCAGTCATTCGGCATTCCTGCCTTTGCCTGCAATGCCGACGAAGAATATTTCTTCCTGGGTGGTATCGACTCCTGGCGCATGATTGTGAACACTGATTACGGCATGCCGCTACAGCCCGAAAAGCAGTATCCCCGCAGCGAGACCGTCGACTTCCAGCGTGGCGAGGTGGAGTGGGAGGGAGGTAACCTCTACTTCCCGCAGTGGGACTACCACATGGACATTGATTACTTGAATTATTAAGGTGCTATCTGCTCTCTAAAAACAGATGATGCGTTCAGCCCGAACACATCATCTGTTTGGTATAAACGCATCATCTGTTTACCCCAAATGCATCATCCGTTTCGGCCGCAACGGGTGATGCGTCTTTTTATGCCCTATCTGTCAGTTCTTTAACAGTCAGCAATCGTACATAAATGCTAATTTGTCAGTCTTTGCCGTTAACCGCTGTTAAGCCCTAAATATCCTCTGTTAAAAGAGAACAAAAAAGAGTGACAAGCGGAATAACTGAACGTTTTTTGTCGTTATTTTAACGTCGTAATGTTAAACGGAACTTGAATATTAACAATTTAAAGAATAGGAAGAATAGTATGAAACAGACAACAAAAAACATCCTTGGAGTTGCGGCTATCGTGCTCCTGAGCTCTGGAGTGGCTGGATTGACCACTTATAAGATGCTGAATAAGGAAAAGCCTGCCGCATTCAGCGAGTTGTTCCAACAGAACCCCAATAATCTGCTACCGGCGGCTTTCCATGCAACGGATGCCCAGCCTGTGGATTTGACACAAGCAGCGGAGAGTTCGCTCCATGCTGTAGTGCATATACGTGCCACTCAGTTGAGTAAGACCCAGACGGTACAAGAACAGCCGGATATTTTTGACTTCTTCTTTGGAGACGGTCGTGGACGCCAGCGCCAGATACAGACCCAGCCGCGTGTAGGTTTCGGTTCGGGTGTCATCATCTCCAAAGACGGATATATTGTGACGAACAATCACGTGGTGGAAGGTGCTGATGAAATCACTGTGAAACTGAATGACGACCGTGAGCTGAAAGGACGCATCATCGGTACTGACCCCAGCACGGACTTGGCATTGATTAAGATTGAAGGGGATGACTTCCCGACAATTCCGGTTGGTGACTCCGACCAGTTGAAGGTGGGAGAATGGGTATTGGCAGTAGGTAATCCGTTCAACCTGAACTCTACCGTAACAGCTGGTATCGTCAGTGCAAAAGCCCGTTCCATTGGCTCTTCTGCCTCCAATGGACAAGCTGCAAACATCCAGTCTTTCATTCAGACGGATGCTGCCATCAACCAAGGTAATAGTGGTGGTGCGTTGGTGAATGCCAAAGGCGAGCTGGTTGGTATCAATGCCATGCTTTACTCACCCACGGGTGCTTATTCCGGCTATGGTTTTGCCATCCCTACCAGCATTATGACAAAGGTGGTAGCCGACTTGAAACAGTTTGGTACCGTGCAGCGCGCGCTCCTTGGCATCAAGGGTAGTGATTTGAGCACAGACCTGCAGATGGACGAACGCTGGACCGAAGAACTGAAGAAGAAGGCCGACGAACTTGGTGTGAAAGAGGGTATCTATGTGGCCGAAGTTGTTGAAGGTGGTTCCGCTGCCGGCGTCTTGAAGGAAAATGATGTAATCATAGCATTGAACGGCAAGAAGATTCACAAGTTCTCGGATTTGCAGGAAATGCTGGCAAAACACCGTCCGGGCGACAAAGTGAAGGTAACAGTGGTTCGTGACAAGAAGGAAAAGGAATTCGAAATCACGCTGAAGAATGAGCAAGGCACTACGAAGGTAGTGAAGGATGCCGGAATGGAAATCTTGGGTGCAGCCTTCAAGCCCGTATCTTCCGAGCTGAAGAAGCAGTTGAACCTGGGTTACGGTCTGGAAGTTACCGGGGTTACCAATGGCAAGATGGCCGATGCAGGTATCCGCAAGGGCTTCATCATTCTGAAAGCCAACGGAGTGCCGATGAAGACGGTGGACGATTTGGAAAAGGCGATGAAAGAGGCAAGAAAGTCTCCTGAGCAAGGTTTGTTCATCACCGGTATGTTCCCGTCAGGAAAACGTGCAATGTATGCCGTTGATTTGACTCAAGAATAAAAAATAGGGATAGTTAGGTAAGAAGATTGTAATATTAGCTAACAATAGCGAAAAAGGGGGTGTCGGTACAATACATACCGGCATCCTTTTTGTTATATAGGATAAGATATAAATAAGGTGAAAAAGTTGGGATGAAATTATTGTAACAAAATAATTTGTCGTACCTTTGCAACCCAAATCTGTATTATAAGAATGAGACAACTTAAAATTACAAAAAGTATCACTAACAGAGAGAGCGCTTCTCTTGACAAGTATTTGCAGGAAATCGGTCGCGAAGACCTCATTACTGTTGAAGAGGAAGTGGAGCTCGCTCAGCGCATCCGCAAGGGTGACCGTGTTGCACTGGAGAAATTGACACGTGCCAATCTGCGTTTCGTTGTATCTGTGGCCAAGCAGTACCAGAACCAAGGTTTGAGTTTGCCCGACTTGATTAATGAGGGTAATTTAGGACTGATCAAGGCTGCCGAAAAGTTCGATGAAACACGTGGTTTCAAGTTCATCAGTTATGCAGTATGGTGGATACGTCAGTCCATTCTGCAGGCTTTGGCAGAGCAGTCGCGTATTGTACGTCTTCCGTTGAACCAGGTAGGTTCGCTGAATAAAATCAGCAAGGCCTTCTCCAAGTTCGAGCAGGAAAACGAACGTCGTCCGTCTCCTGAAGAGCTTGCCGATGAACTGGAAATCCCTGTTGACAAAATCTCTGATACGCTGAAGGTGTCCGGCCGTCACATTTCGGTGGACGCACCTTTTGTAGAAGGAGAGGACAACAGCTTGCTCGATGTACTGGTCAACGACGACTCCCCTATGGCCGACCGCTCTTTGGTGAACGAGTCTCTTGCGAGGGAAATTGATAGAGCTCTTTCTACGTTAACCGATAGGGAAAAAGAAATCATACAGATGTTTTTCGGTATCGGACAGCAGGAAATGACATTAGAGGAAATCGGCGACAAATTCGGCTTGACCCGTGAGCGTGTGCGTCAGATTAAGGAAAAGGCTATTAGAAGATTAAGACAAAGTAATCGTAGTAAATTGCTCAAATCTTATTTGGGATAAATAAGAAATATCAGTTTCCGACAAATAGAAGGAATTAAAAAACCGTACGTCTTTAGTAGGCGTGCGGTTTTTTTTATATCTTTGCCCCATTGATAATTCATAACTTATAACTCATAACTCAATGAAATACGTTCGTATACTTTGTGCCGTAGCTTTGGTTTTTGCGTTGTGCTCGGCTTTTACAATGAAAGATAAGGAAAAGGCTGTATATGCTTTTGGTGTGGCGGCTTCTTTCAATGACTCCATCGTATATTATACAGACATCCAGGTATTGGACAGCGTAGAGCTGGATAAGAATGGATTCTTGCCCAAGCGTGATTTATACACTTACCAGCTCAAGAATTATCTGGAGTATAATCTGAAGAAGCCGGACTATACTTGCATGATTTATTTCTCTGAAAACAGGAAAAAGTTGGAAAAAGAGGCTGTAAAGGTAAAAGGTAAGTATAAGAAGAGTAAGAATATGGTTTTGCAGGTGGTGAAGCCTGAGGCTTTCACATTTGCAAAACCGCAGGAATAAGATTTCAAGTATGAAAACAAAACTATATCTTCTTTTTTTCTTCGTTTTCCCCTTGTTCATGTCGGCGTGTCGTGGTGATGACCCGATACCTGATCCTCCGATTGATGGGAAACGTACTGTGCTGGTATATATGGCAGCGGATAATAGTATAAATCCATTGGCTAGCTTTACGGATGGGGATTTGGAGGAATTGAAAGCTGGGATGGCTTCAATTGATAATACATCTGATATGCATTTATTGGTGTATATAGATACGGGATTTCCTCGTTTGATTGAAATTGAAAATAAAGGTGGTACTGTTGTTGAAACAATAGTCAAAGAATACGAAGATAGAAATTCGTGCGGAGTCGCTGAGACGCAAGAGGTATTCAATGATGTGTTTGGGAATTCTTTATATAAAGCGGAAAGTTATGGTTTGATTTATTGGTCGCATGGGGAAGGATGGATACCTACTCCATTGCCTTCTACTCGCTGGATAGGAAATGATAAGACTGGAGGAGGGCATTATATGAATATTGAGGACTTGAAGTTAGTATTACAGAACGCTCCTCATTTTGATTTTATTATGTTTGATGCTTGCTTTATGCAGTCGGTGGAAGTCGCGTATGAGTTGCGTGATTGTTGCGATTACTATATTGGTTTCCCTGCTGAGAATCCAGGTCCTGGTGCTGCCTATGATAGAATGTTTCCATTTATATTTCAGAAAGGTGCAGCGGTAGAAATGGCTATTGGGACTTTTGCTGCTTATGATGAAATTTATACTGGAAAAATAGGAAGTAATAGCAATTGGACAATGGGCACTGCTATAGATGTGCTGAAATCTTCTGAGCTTGAGAACTTAGCTGCTGCTACAGCAAATGCTTTGTCGGGAGTGACAGCAGATAGAGAAGTTCTTCGGTCATCGGTCTTTGATTATGATCAGCGTAAAGTAGGATCGTCTTATTATGTAGGCTATTATGATTTCGTAGAAATGATGGAAAAACTCGTTGTGGATGAAGTTGCCTTGGATGAATGGAAGCAAGCATATGATGCAGCTTCTGTCTGTTGGAAAAAAAACGCCGATGATTTATTCGATGTCTGTTGGTATGTTCTCCATGAAGCGGGCAAATGGGGTTAGCCATTATATACCTTCCACTGCCACTTCTGCTGCTGCTCAAGCTGCTAATGCCGCTTATCGTTCTACCTTATGGTATAGTGCTGTCGGTCTTGCTCGGCTTGGTTGGTAAGCTTATAAAAACTTGCATACTGAACGGATTATTATAGGTGTAAAAACTTGTAATAATCCGTTTTTTTATGCCTATTCTTATTAAAAATGAGTCTTTTAATAATATTTTCCTTTGGAAATTATGTTTTATTGAAAATAATTATTTTCTTTGCATCGTCAAACTTAAAAAACGAAGAATTATGAAATATGTAATCATTGGCGGTGTAGCAGGTGGAGCCACGGCAGCCGCCCGACTGAGAAGAGTGGACGAAATGGCTGAAATCCTTTTATTGGAGAAAGGCCCTTACATCTCGTATGCTAATTGTGGTTTACCTTATTATATAGGTGGAGTGATAGCAGAGCGCGAGAAGCTGTTGGTACAGACACCCGAATCTTTCGGCAAGCGCTTCCGCATTGATGTGCGTGTGCAGAATGAAGTAATCGCCATCCATCCCAAAAACAAGACCGTTACCATACGCAATGCGGAAGGCAAGGAGTACGACGAAAGCTATGACAAACTTTTGCTTTCTCCCGGTGCCAACCCCGTGAAGCCCCCCTTGGAAGGCATTAATTCCGAAGGCATCTTCACGTTGCGCAATGTAGAAGATACCGACCATATCAAGGCTTATATCTCAGACAAGCAGGTGAAGCGCGCCGTGGTGGTAGGTGCCGGTTTCATCGGATTGGAGATGGCAGAGAACCTGCATCATGCAGGTGTCCATGTGTCCGTAGTCGAAATGGGTAATCAGGTAATGGCTCCTATCGATTTCTCCATGGCGGCACCCATCCATCAGCATTTGTTACAGAAAGGCGTCTCCCTCTATCTGGAAGAAGGCGTGACCCATTTCAAGCGTACGGACAACGGAATCACTGTATTCCTGAAAAGCGGAAAGACCATTCCTGCCGATATGGTGTTGCTCTCCATCGGTGTGCGTCCTGCCACTGCATTGGCACAACAAGTCGGCTTGAAGTTGGGCGAGATGGGCGGTATCTGGGTAGACGAACACTTGGAGACTTCCGAAAAAGACATCTATGCCGTGGGCGATGCCATCGAATATCCTCATCCGCTGACCGGAAAGCCGTGGCTCAATTACCTGGCAAACCCTGCCAACCGCCAGGGACGTATCGTTGCCGATAATATGGTGTTTGGCAATACCGTCTCCTACGAAGGAGCTATCGGCACCTCCATTGCCAAAGTATTCGACATGACGGTAGCTTCTACGGGTCTTGCAGCCAAACGCTTGAAGCAGTGGGGCATGGAATACCAAAGCTCGGTGACCCACTCGGCATCTCACGCCGGTTACTATCCGGATGCCCTGCCTTTGACTTTGAAACTGACTTTCCATCCTAAAACCGGTAAACTCTATGGCGCGCAATGTATCGGTTACGAGGGGGTGGACAAGCGAATCGACCAGATTGCCGGACTCATCAAGCGGGGTGGCACAGTCTACGATTTGATGGAGACGGAGCATACGTATGCACCTCCTTTCTCCTCAGCCAAAGACCCCATCGCCATTGGCGGATATGTGGCATCGAATATTATTAGCGGTGCTATACCCGTCATCTCTTGGCGCGAGTTGGTGGAAGAGAAGGATAAAGTGATGCTGATAGATACCCGTACGCCCGAGGAGTTCTCTTTCGGCACCATTCCGGGAGCTGTCAATATTCCGTTGGATGAAATGCGCGAGCATTTGGCAGAGATACCTACGGACAAGCCGGTAGTGCTTTTCTGTGCTGTGGGTTTGCGTGGTTATCTGTCCCTGTGCATCCTGATGGGACGCGGTTATCGCAATGTGCGCAATCTGATAGGTGGTTATAAGACCTATTCCATGGCAACAGCGCCTCTGCCGTCTCCATCTGCTCCGGCAGGAGGTGACTCTTCTTCTGCTTCTTCGGCTGCCTCTGCTGACAACGACGATGTTCCTGCGGCGGCATCTGTCTCCAAAAAGGAACCGTTGAAGATAAACGCTTGCGGCTTGCAATGTCCGGGACCTATCATGCAGGTGAAGAAGGCGATGGATAGCATTGCTGTGGGCGAGCGTGTGGAGATTGTGGCTACCGATGCCGGTTTTGCCCGCGACGCCTCTGCCTGGTGCGATACAACGGGAAATAAATTGATAGAGAAGCATGACGAGAAAGGACGCTATACGGTAGTCATCGAGAAAGGTGCTCCGGCTTGTACATCTGCTTCCAATGTTTCCGCAGCCAGGGGTAGGGGAAAGACGCTGATTCTGTTCAGTGACGACCTGGACAAAGCGCTGGCAACCTTCGTATTGGCAAACGGAGCAGCGGCAACGGGACAGAAAGTAACCATTTTCTTCACCTTCTGGGGACTGAACGTCTTGAAGAAAGTGCAGAAACCCAGTGTGCAGAAGGACTTCTTCGGCAAGATGTTCGGCATGATGCTGCCGTCCAGCTCTTTGAAACTGAAGTTGTCGCAGATGAATATGTTTGGCATGGGCAGCCGCATGATGCGCTTCTTGATGAAGCGCAAGGGAGTGGATTCTTTGGAGTCGTTGCGCTCGCAGGCATTGGCGCAGGGAGTGGAATTCATTGCTTGCCAGATGTCTATGGATATGATGGGCATCCAGCACGAAGAACTTCTGGATGAAGTAACCATCGGCGGCGTGGCTACCTATATGGAACGTGCGGACAAGGCAAATGTGAACTTATTTATATAGGAGGACAAGATATGGAGACTTTATGTAAAATCCGTGATGTTTATCGGGCTATTGCCGAGTTCGAGGTGCAGTTTACGCAGATGTATGATTTATCGCTGAATGAAGGAATGCTGTTGTGCACGCTGCTCAATACTCCTAAGCTTACCTCCAGTGAGATAGCTGAGGCACTGGGTTTGTCTGCCTCCAACACTTCAAAGGTCATTCGTTCCGTAGAGGAAAAGAAACTCATTACCCGTCTGATAGGTAAGGAAGATAAGCGTCAGATGCGTTTTTTTCTTACGACAGAAGGCAAGAACCGGATTTCGGATATCAAGAATGCTACTTTTGAATTGCCGGGGCTGTTGCAGCAGGTGGTCAGCCTCGTATAGCTTTGTATAAAAGCAAATTAATATCGTGTTTGCAGGAGGTTAATATCCTGCAAACACGATATTTGTTTTTTGTATGACACGTTGTTAACTTCTTGCACGACATGTTGTTAGTATCGTGTATTGCACGCTATTAATTGTTTGTATTTGTTCATGTGTATTTCCATCTTTTATTACTGAGAAATTTACTAAGAATCCTTAATAATATTTTTTCGACAATTCTTAACTCTTAATCAATTCTTTTCTCTGTTTTAAATAACGAACTTGATTGGAAAAGCCATTCCAAATAGTATGGGGGACATAGCTCCGTACGTATGGATATGGTGGGAGGATGGACGAACACTCTGCCTTACTCCTTGTTTACCTGTGAGAATGTGGTGAGTATTGCTATTGAGCTGAACGGGCAGCACCTTTACAAGTGTACATCAAACCTTGCGTAGAACACCGCATAGTGTTGCGTTCTATTGTACGCTGGCTGCCCGAGCATTTTAATTATTCATGATGATACGGCCCCCCATTTAGTATGTTCATTGCCCTGTAGAGTTGTTCCACAAAGATGAGGCGTACCATCTGATGGGAAAAGGTCATGCGTGAGAGGGACATCTTCTCGTGTGCCGCTT
>OWHY01001007.1_pt1 | contig 12280 bp, 7 predicted proteins | sample 1732971 | NCBI WGS metagenome assembly OWHY01 (sample SAMN05065775, study PRJEB22554) | human gut metagenome | biome: ENVO:2100002; feature: ENVO:00000062; material: ENVO:00002003 | host: Homo sapiens | place: USA
TTTATCTTTGCGCCCTATTAGTTTTTATATACATGGAGTGGTTATATAGTCTATTTCTCGAACATTCTGCCTTACAGGCTGTTGTGGTACTTTCATTGATTTCTGCCATTGGTCTGGGCTTGGGAAGAGTGCATTTCTGGGGAGTTTCCCTGGGAGTCACTTTTGTTTTTTTTGCAGGCATCCTCGCCGGCCATCTCGGGCTTTCGGTCGATCCGCAGATGTTGAACTACGCAGAAAGTTTCGGACTGGTCATTTTCGTTTATTCTCTCGGTTTGCAAGTCGGTCCCGGTTTCTTTAGCTCTTTCCGCATAGGAGGGGTGACATTGAATATGCTGGCATTGGGAGTTGTTCTGTTGGGAACATTGTTGACGGTGGTGGCCAGTTATGCGACAGGTGTCTCTCTTCCTGATATGGTTGGTATCCTTTGTGGAGCAACGACGAATACTCCGGCGTTGGGAGCTGCACAACAAACATTGAAACAGATGGGAATGGACAGCAGTACTCCTGCTTTAGGATGTGCGGTAGCCTATCCGATGGGGGTAGTTGGTGTAATCCTTGCCGTTTTATTAATTCGCAAAGTGCTGGTTCGCAAAGAAGACTTGGAGATAAAAGAGAAAGACGATGCGAACAAAACCTACATTGCAGCGTTTCAAGTACACAATCCTGCTATTTTCAATAAAAGCATCAAGGATATAGCTCGCATGAGTTACCCGAAGTTTGTCATCTCCCGCTTATGGCGTGACGGACATGTAAGTATTCCGACTTCTGACAAGATATTGAAGGAAGGTGACCGTTTGCTGGTGGTAACTGCGGAGAAAGATGCTTTGGCCTTGACCGTGCTTTTTGGTGAACAGGAAAATACGGATTGGAATAAAGAGGACATTGACTGGAATGCGATTGATAGTGAATTGATTTCGCAACGTATTGTCGTTACCCGCCCTGAACTGAATGGTAAGAAACTCGGTTCACTCCGGTTGAGAAATCATTATGGGATTAACATCAGTCGCGTTTACCGGTCGGGTGTGCAGTTGCTTGCTACTCCGGGATTGGTACTTCAATTAGGAGACCGCCTGACGGTAGTGGGAGAGGCTGCTGCTATTCAGAATGTGGAGAAAGTACTTGGAAATGCTGTAAAAAGTTTGAAAGAACCCAATCTGGTTGTTGTGTTTATCGGCATCGTACTCGGTTTGGCATTGGGGGCGATTCCTTTCTCTTTTCCGGGTGTCAGTACTCCTGTGAAGCTGGGATTAGCGGGTGGACCGATTATCGTTGGTATCCTTCTGGGAACTTTTGGACCACGGATACACATGATTACTTATACCACCCGTAGTGCGAATCTGATGCTGCGTGCCTTGGGACTTTCCATGTACCTTGCTTGTCTGGGACTGGATGCCGGAGCTCATTTTTTTGACACCGTATTCCGTCCGGAAGGTTTGTTATGGATCGCTTTAGGAGCCGGATTGACTATTGTTCCAACCGTACTGGTGGGGTTTGTGGCTTTCAAGATGATGAAGATTGATTTCGGTACTGTATCCGGTATGTTGTGCGGAAGTATGGCAAATCCGATGGCACTGAACTATGTAAACGATACAATTCCCGGCGACAACCCATCCGTGGCCTATGCGACCGTTTATCCGCTGTGTATGTTTCTGCGGGTAATTATCGCTCAAGTGTTGTTAATGTTCTTGTTGAATTGAGAAATAATTGTAAATAGTAAAATAGTAAATAGAATGACTGCTCAAAGTAACATAACTCCTGAAAGCATTGTGAATGATCTCCGTTACCTGCAACTGCTTTCCCGAAGTTTTCCTACCATTGCCGATGCCAGTACGGAAATAATCAACTTAGAGGCTATCTTAAATCTACCTAAAGGGACGGAACATTTCCTGACTGATATTCATGGAGAATATGAAGCTTTTCAGCATGTACTGAAAAATGCTTCCGGTGCGGTAAAACGTAAAGTAAATGAAATATTCGGCAACACTCTTCGTGAAGCTGAAAAGAAAGAAATCTGTACTTTGATTTACTATCCCGAAGAGAAACTGCAATTGGTGAAGGCCCGTGAAAAGGATCTGGATGATTGGTATCTGATTACGCTGAACCAACTGGTGAAGGTCTGTCAGAACGTGTCTTCCAAATATACTCGTTCGAAGGTTCGTAAATCACTGCCTGCCGAATTCTCTTATATCATTCAGGAGTTATTGCACGAATCGTCTATCGAACCGAATAAGCATGCTTATATTAATGTAATTATCAGCACAATTATCACTACGAAGCGTGCCGACGATTTCATTATCGCTATGTGTAATCTGATTCAGCGCTTGACTATTGATTCTCTTCATATCGTAGGTGATATTTACGACCGTGGTCCTGGTGCGCATATCATTATGGATACATTGTGTAATTACCACAATTTCGATATTCAATGGGGAAATCATGATATTCTCTGGATGGGAGCAGCTTCCGGTAATGATAGTTGTATCGCTAACGTGATACGTATGTCTATGCGCTATGGTAATCTGGGGACACTTGAAGACGGATACGGAATCAATTTGCTTCCATTGGCTACTTTTGCAATGGATACGTATGCCGATGATCCTTGCACGATTTTCATGCCGAAAATGAACTTTGCCGATGCTCATTATAATGAGAAGACTTTGCGTCTGATTACTCAAATGCATAAAGCCATTACCATTATCCAGTTTAAGCTGGAAGCTGAAATCATCGACCGCCGTCCGGAATTCGGAATGGCTAATCGTAAACTTCTGGAGAAGATTGATTTTGAACGCGGCGTCTTTGTATATGAAGGAAAAGAATATGCTTTGCGTGATACCAATTTCCCGACTGTAGATCCGGCAGATCCTTACCGACTGACTGAAGAAGAACGTGAATTGGTAGAAAAGATTCATTATTCATTTATGAATAGTGAGAAATTGAAGAAGCACATGCGTTGTCTGTTTACCTATGGCGGCATGTATCTGGTTTCAAACTCGAATCTTCTTTATCATGCTTCTGTTCCTCTGAATGAGGATGGCAGCTTTAAACATGTCAAAATACGTGGTAAGGAATACTGGGGACATAAATTGCTGAATAAAGCCGATCAATTGATCCGTACCGCTTATTTCGATGAAGAAGGAGAGGAGGATAAGGAATTTGCTATGGATTATATCTGGTATATGTGGTGTGGTCCGGAAGCTCCTTTGTTCGATAAAGATAAGATGGCGACTTTTGAGCGCTATTTTGTAGAAGATAAAGAGTTACATAAAGAAAAGAAAGGCTATTATTACACATTGCGTAACCGGGAAGATATTTGTGACCAGATTTTGACAGAGTTTGGAGCTTCAGGGCCTCATTCGCATATTATCAACGGTCATGTGCCTGTGAAAACGATTCAGGGAGAACAACCTATGAAAGCCAATGGCAAGCTTTTCGTTATTGATGGTGGCTTTTCAAAAGCTTATCAGCCGGAAACGGGAATTGCGGGGTATACGCTTGTTTATCATTCTCATGGTATGCAACTCGTACAGCACGAACCATTCCAGTCTCGTCAGAAAGCCATTGAAGAGGGGCTTGATATCAAATCGACCAACTTCGTTCTCGAATTTAATTCGCAACGAATGATGGTGAAAGATACCGATAAGGGAAAAGAACTAGTGACTCAAATACAGGATTTGAAGAAACTGCTTGTTGCTTATCGTACTGGTCTGATAAAAGAAAAGGTGTGATAGATTGAAATGATAAGGGCTTAAAACCATCATTTATCATTTGATAGTTTTAGTAATGCTTAAAATATAGTGTCTTTATTTACTTGATACATAAGGAAAAAGTGCAATTCATTATTAATATTGAATTGCACTTTTATTATTAATGCCCGTTATATTCCATACTATACATATCAAAGCCTTTGGCCCAATAGTCTCTTTGGATTTCTTTCAGTGTGAATCCTTGCTTTTCGTAGAATTTATAGGCTAATTGTGAAGTTCTAACGGTTATTTTTTGAATACCATCAATGGACTTTAATATTTCAATTCTATATTTTAATAATTGTGCTCCTAACGATTTGCCTTGGTACTGGGGATGTATGATATCCCAACTTATTTTTCCGCTGGCTTTATCCTTTGTAAAATTTATTCCGCCACAGCCTACAACCTTCTTGTTGAGTAATAGAACAAAATAAAGTTCACGTTCGCTATCCAGATAGTTACTAAAATCAGCTTCTTCTTTCGGTGCAAAATATGCAGGCGTGTTCTGTCTGATTAAATCTATTACAGCATTCTTATCTGTTGGCTGGTATTCTCTAATTGTAGTTATGTTCATCTCAACGTTCATTGTAATTTTATTTAGAAAAGAACAATGCCTGCTTCTATAATCGCTCCTTTATCGTAATTGCTTGATTTATTATAGAATCTGGTTAGCCCATAACCGCCTGTTGCAAAGATACCGAACTTTCTGGTAAATTGATATTCCAGATTGGCACGTGCCTGCAATGCATATAAACGTTTCGGAATCACCTCGTCTTTGTTATCGAAAGCCTCGATATGCTGGTAGCCAAGGTCTCCGCTGATGGATAAGCCTTTGTAAAGAGTGAAGGACAAGCCGGCACGATAGGATGCACTTGCCGAAAACTTATCATTCAATCCCTGATACATGGAGCCGATTCCCAGAATGGTATAAAACAATTGGTTCTTGAAGCGTACACCTATATTGGCAGGCGTAGCATTTCCACCATACACCATCATTTGCACTCTTGTATCAGGATTCGCATTAACCAATCCGAGTTGGAATCCCTTCATATTTTCTTTGTAATAATTGACAAGGCCAATTTGAAGTCCGCGGGCCTGCGTTGCATAATTACATAATGCTATTTGCACCCCATTCAGTTTCGATGCGGTTATATTGGCAATTCCTGCCATCTGCAAACCGTTCATGTGTTCGCCTACTACATTCAAAAGTCCAGAAGCCATCAAGCCACCGAAGCTCTGCCCTGTAATATTTGCCGCTCCGGAAAAGTGTAGCCCCGAAGCCATATTGCCCGTCACATTCATGAAACCGCTAATCATTAATCCCGAGGTATTATCTCCTCCGATACTGGTTAAACCGGATATGATTACTCCTTGCGTTCTGTCGCCAGTGATATTTACTAGTCCGGCAGCAGAAAGCCCTACGGTGTTGTTGCCGCTGATATTACTGATACCGGCTAGCTGGACACCCCTCATTGTTCCACCTGCCAGATTGGCTAATCCGGTGATCTGTACTCCGTTCATGTCACCATGTACCACACTTCCCAATGCATTGATACCCACACCGTTCAAGCGATTCATTGTAGACAGGAGACCGATGTTCACATAAGTCGTCTGTGTACTGTCATGCGGTTGCGTACAAATATCTTTCCAGATAGATATATTAATACCTGCACTCTTGTTCTGTGCCGGTAAACAAACGGCAGCCATTAGTATAGCTGCCGTGAATATTGTTTTCTTTATCTTCATTCCTTTCTCTTTTCGGTTTAAGTAATATCTCTATGCAGCTAACTTTATATTAGCCTTTTGCTTCCTGGTATAAATAACGTTTGATGCTCTTCTTCGGTGTCTTTTCAAATTCTTCCGGATAGATTTTCATCTTGGATATTTGGCTGTAAGCCGGTAGCGTATCATTCAGTGCCACACGGTTTTCTTCCATTATTTGCTCGATGTCTTCATTCTTCAGGCCATGAGCGAAAGCGTCGTCAAAATCAGGATAAACAAGTCCGACAAGTTTTTCGTTTTGCTGAACGATAATACTTTCAGCCACGTATGGCAGGTTGTTCAATTTATCTTCAATTTCTTCCGGGTAGATATTCTGTCCGCTGGCACTCAATAACAGGTTCTTGCTGCGTCCTTTGATCGTAACATTTCCTTCGGCGTCCATCAAAGCCAGGTCACCTGTATGCAGCCATCCGTCTTTGTCGATAACTTCCTGGGTAGCTTCTTCGTTTTTGTAATATCCCAACATCACATTCGGACCCTTACATACGATTTCGCCAACAATGTTCTCGGGATCAGATGACAACACTTTCACATCCATACGTGGTACAGCTTTTCCGCATGAACCCGGCTTGAATCTTCTCCAATCCTCGTAACAGATAATCGGACCACATTCCGTCATTCCATATCCTACTGTATAAGGGAAATCAATCATTTTCAAGAACTGTTCTACTTCCTGATTGAAAGCAGCACCTCCTACAATAACAGCTTTGAAGTTTCCGCCAAATGCTTTAATCATTTCTTCGCGTACCGTTGCTTTTATCTTGTCGTTGATGATAGGCACTTTTAGCAAGATCTTCATTGCAGGAGTTTCCAATTTCGGAAGCACGCTCTTCTTGATAATTTTTTCGATGATAAGCGGTACGGCAACAATCAGATTAGGTTTCACCTCTTCGAAAGCCTGGAAAATGATTTTCGGACTCGGCATGCGAGTAAGGAAGTAGATGTGGCAACCCACGGAGAACTCATAAAGGAATTCGAAAGCCAGTCCGTACATGTGTGCCATAGGGAGCATGGATACGATCTTATCTCCGGCTTGCAGGTCTAACACTTCAAAAGCAAATTTGGTATTCGACCACAGACTGCGATAGGGGAGCATTACTCCTTTCGAGTAACTTGTTGTTCCTGAAGTATAATTGATAACAGCCAGTTCTTCCGGTTCATCCTTATGATAAGCGATATGCTCTGTGCGGAAATTCTTCGGATATTTTTTGCCGAACATTTCGTTCAGATGCTCGCGTGCATAAGTCAGTCGTTCGCTGCGTGACACTAGCAGGGTGAAGTCATTCATCATCAGGATACCCTCCAGTAGCGGCATTGCCGACTCATTCAGGTTTTCCCATACCATATCTCCTACAAGCAGTAATTTTGCTTCGGAATGGTTGACGATGTTATGTATATTGTCCGCTTTAAATTCATGGAGGATGGGTACAACAACTGCCCCATACGTCAGTGTAGCAAGGAAAGTGACTCCCCAATGAGAGCTGTTTCTCCCGCAAACAGCAATCTTATCTCCTTTGCGGATTCCACTTTCTTCAAAAATGATATGGAGTTTTTCGATCTTGCGAGCTACGTCTTTATACTGTAAAGTTGCACCTTTATAATCGGTCAGGGCATCCAGGTCCCAATTATTTTTGATACTATTCTCAATGTAGGCTATAAAACTTTGTTCCATTGTTTTGCACATTTGGTATTAATTTGTGCAAATATAGCAATTATATTAAGAATGAAGAATTAAGAGGGAAGAATTTTTGGAAATGGGGGAAGGGCGATGTAGTGAGATTGCGACAGGCTGGTAGGAGGAAAGATTATGCTTATAGCTAATTTCATTATGCTATAACCAAAAATCATTATGCTATAATCAAAAAAAAATATGCTATAAGCAAAAATAATTCTGCTCATAGCATATTGATTGATTCTTTAAATTCTTATTTCAAGTACCATTCGTACATTCTTTGTACGCCTTCCTCGATTTCAATTTTATGGTGCCACCCCAAAGAGTGCAGTTTCGAAGGATCGGTCAGCTTGCGCATAGTGCCGTCCGGTTTGCTGCTGTCGAAGGTCAGTTTTCCTTGATACCCTACAGTTTCTACAATACGTTCGGCCAGCTGACGGATGGTGATTTCCTTACCGGTGCCGATGTTGATATGGCAGTTGCGGATATCTTTGCTGCCTTCTTTATAGGTATCTTTGAAGTTTACGTGCTCCATTACGAAGACGCTGGCATCTGCCATTTCTTCGCTCCAAAGGAACTCGCGGAGTGGAGTACCTGTACCCCAAAGAGTGACTTCCGTTTCGCTGATTCCGTATTTTTGCAGAATAGCCAGGATTTCTTCTTTCGGACTGTCGCCATTTACACCTTCCACCGGACGCAGATTCATATCCTTGCGTACAGCTTCCCAGTTTCCTTCTTTCAGACAGTGTGCCAGATGAATCTTTCGGATCATGGCAGGCAGTACATGACTGCGTTCCAAGTCGAAATTATCATTCGGTCCGTAAAGGTTTGTCGGCATCACAGCGATGTAGTTCGTTCCATATTGCAGATTGAAACTTTCGCACATTTTCAGTCCGGCAATTTTAGCGATTGCATACGGCTCGTTGGTATATTCCAACGGTGAAGTAAGCAATACATCTTCCTTCATCGGCTGTTCGGCGTCACGTGGATAAATACACGTGCTACCAAGGAAGAGCAACTTCTTTACATGGTGACGGAAGCTCTCTCCGATGATATTCTGTTGAATTTGCAGATTCTTATAGATAAAGTCGGCACGGTAGATGCTGTTCGCCATGATACCACCCACAAAGGCAGCAGCAAGGAATACATATTCCGGTTGTTCTTCATCGAAAAAATTACGGACAGCCGTGCCATCCAGTAGATCAAGCTCTTTGTGAGTGCGGCCTACCAGATTGGTGTATCCTTTATCCTGCAAATTCTTCCAGATAGCAGATCCCACAAGTCCGCGGTGTCCTGCTATATATATCTTTGCATTCTTTTCCATTCTATCTTTTATTAGTTCACCACAGATTAACACAGATTTCCACAGAATTTTTTTATATCTATAATCTGTGGAAATCTGTGTTAATCTGTGGTGAAATGAAATTCATTTAATGTTTGGTAGCAATCATCCGCTTCACCTTTTCCATATCGTGGCGCACCATGATACTTACCAGTTCTTCGAATGATGTTTTGCATGGATCCCATCCTAACAATGTTTTTGCTTTAGTCGGGTCACCCAGTAGTTGTTCCACCTCTGACGGACGGAAATATTTAGGATCAACCTCTACCAAAGACTTTCCGGTAGCTACGTCGATACCTTTCTCATTCACGCCTTCACCTTCCCAACGAAGTTCGATGCCTGCTTCCTTGAATGCCAGCGTTGCGAATTCGCGTACTGTGTGCATTTCTCCGGTAGCAATTACGAAATCTTCGGGAACGTCATGTTGCAGGATCAGCCACATACATTCGATGTAATCCTTGGCATATCCCCAGTCGCGAAGAGAATCCAGATTACCCAGGTACAGTTTGTCCTGTTCGCCCTGTGCGATACGTGCGGCAGCAAGCGAAATTTTACGGGTAACGAACGTCTCACCACGGCGTTCGCTCTCGTGATTGAACAAAATACCGTTTACAGCAAACATACCATAGCTTTCGCGGTAGTTTTTAGTAATCCAGAAACCATATTGTTTGGCTACCCCATACGGAGAACGGGGATAGAATGGAGTTGTCTCTTTTTGTGGAACTTCCTGCACCTTACCGAACAATTCGGAAGTAGAAGCCTGATAGATGCGGGTTTTCTTTTCCAGTCCCAGGATGCGTACAGCTTCGAGCATACGCAACGTACCGATAGCATCTGCTTCGGCAGTGTATTCCGGAACGTCGAACGAAACCTTCACGTGGCTTTGAGCTGCGAGATTGTAGATTTCATCCGGTTGCACCTGTTGAATAATACGAATTAACGAACTAGAATCTGTCATATCCCCATAATGCAGATTAATCGTACGTTTCTGTTTCATGTCGCGCACCCACTCGTCAAAATACAAATGTTCAATACGTCCTGTATTGAACGAAGAAGAACGACGGAGTATACCGTGTACTTCGTAACCTTTTTGCAATAGAAATTCGGCAAGATAAGAACCATCTTGCCCGGTGATGCCTGAAATTAGGGCTTTTTTCATACGCTAATTATTTATATAATTGAAAATGTGGGTGCAAATGTCGGCATTTTTTGTGACCCAGCCAAGTGACTTTCCAATTATTTTTCAGCACAGTCATTCAGCACGGTTTTTTCCCATTATTTTGTCGATAATCAAAGCGATAGCTCCGTCTCCCGTTACATTGCAGGCAGTACCGAAACTATCCATGGCGATGTAAAGCGCAATCATCAAAGCCTGTGCCGATTCGTCGAAACCGAGCATGGATTGCAGAATCCCCAGGGAAGCCATGATTGCTCCACCCGGAACTCCCGGAGCAGCTACCATAGTGATACCCAGCATAAAGATAAACCCGGCAAACAGGGGGAAGTCGAACGGCATTCCCTGCATCATCATCAATGCCAGTGCGCAGGCTACAATTTTCAGTGTACTGCCCGATAGATGGATGGTGGCACATAGCGGAATCACAAATCCGGCTACTTCAGCAGATACTCCGTTCTTTTTGGTCTGTTCCAGTGTCACGGGAATGGTGGCTGCAGATGATTGTGTACCCAATGCCGTGAAGTAAGCGGGCAGCATTTTGCTAAGCAATTTGAATGGATTTCTATGCACAAACAATGCCGCAATGGAATACTGAAAAACCAACAGGAAAATATGAAGAACGAAGATGACTCCGATAATTTTAATAAACACCATCAGGATAGAATATACTTGTCCCGAATGTGTCATGTTGAGGAATATGCCGAAGATATAAAGCGGCAGCAACGGCAGAATGACGGCACTTATCATTCGTACGATAATTTCCTGAAAATCACGTGCCACATTTTTCAATGCGTCGCTGTTGAGTGACGCCAGTCCTAACCCCAGTGTGAAAGCTAAAACCAGAGCTGTCATTACGTTCATCAGTGGCGGAATGGAGACGGAGAAGTAGGGGAGGATTCCCTGCGCTTCGCTTACTTCTTCAAGTGGTGCACCCGGTTCGATGAGCGAAGGAAATACTGTGACTCCTGTGAAGTAGGAGAGAAAGCCTGAAAAAAGAGTAGCGAAGTAGGCGATCAAAGCTGTCACGAGTAGCATTTTTCCTGCGCCTTTTCCGATGTCGGCAATAGCCACAGTAACCAGTCCGACGATAATCAATGGGATAGAGAAATTAAGAAATTCACTGAAAATGCCATTGAACGTAACAAATATTCGCACTAGCGGAGCCGGGAAAACTGTGCCGATGGCAATACCCAAAATGATGGCGATAACGATGCGTGCCAACAAACCGATTTTGATCTTCTTCATCCTTGATTTTATTTGTAGACCACAAAAATAATATTTTAATCTAAAATATTGCGAACAAATGTGCATTTCAAATGTTACTAAGATAAAGAATATTCAAAATATACAAGTTATGGCAAATCAGAATAAAACAGATATCGGACTTATCGGCTTGGCTGTGATGGGCGAGAATCTTGCTTTAAACATGGAGAGTAAGGGATGGCACGTGTCGGTTTACAACCGTACTGTTCCCGGAGTAGAAGAGGGGGTGGTAGAACGCTTCCTGAATGGTCGTGCAAAAGGTAAAAACATCGAAGGATTCACAGATATAAAGGCATTTGTAGATTCGATAGCTATTCCCCGTAAGATTATGATGATGGTTCGTGCCGGAAGTCCGGTTGACGAACTGATGGATCAGCTTTTCCCGCTGCTTTCACCGGGAGATATCCTTATTGATGGCGGTAATTCTAATTACGAAGATACGAACCGTCGTGTCCAACTGGCGGAATCAAAGGGATTTCTTTTCGTCGGTAGCGGTGTGTCCGGTGGTGAAGAGGGAGCCTTGAATGGAGCTTCTATCATGCCCGGTGGTTCGGAAAAAGCATGGCCGGAAGTGAAACCGATTCTTCAAAGTATTGCGGCAAAAGCACCGGACGGCACTCCTTGTTGTCAATGGGTGGGTCCTGCCGGCTCCGGTCATTTTGTGAAGATGATTCACAACGGTATCGAATATGGTGATATGCAGCTGATTGCCGAAGCCTATTGGGTGATGAAAAAGCTGCTTGATCTGACCAATGAGGAAATGGCTGATGTCTTTGCCCGTTGGAACGAAGGCAAACTTCGCAGTTATCTGATCGAAATCACCGCCAACATTCTGCGGCATAAAGACAAATCCGGAGGTTATCTCATTGATAAAATCCTGGATGCAGCCGGACAGAAAGGAACCGGAAAATGGTCGGTTATCAATGCGATGGAACTCGGTATGCCGTTAGGGCTAATTGCCACGGCGGTATTCGAACGAAGCCTTTCTTCACAGAAAGACTTGCGTCACCTGGCTTCCAAGCAATTCCAGTGTCAACATACACAACCTATATATAATAAGGCGGAACTCGTAAAGAATATCTTTTCTGCTCTTTATGCTTCCAAACTCGTCTCTTATGCCCAGGGATTCGCCGTGTTGCAACGTGCTTCCGACGCTTTCGGCTGGCATCTCGACCTGGCTTCCATTGCGCGTATGTGGCGTGGGGGATGCATCATCCGCAGTATATTCCTGAACGATATTGCAGCTGCCTTCGAAGCCACCGACAAGCCTAAACACTTGTTGTTGGCTCCTTATTTTAAAG
>OWHY01001019.1_pt1 | contig 12175 bp, 6 predicted proteins | sample 1732971 | NCBI WGS metagenome assembly OWHY01 (sample SAMN05065775, study PRJEB22554) | human gut metagenome | biome: ENVO:2100002; feature: ENVO:00000062; material: ENVO:00002003 | host: Homo sapiens | place: USA
TGGACGATTCAAACCCGCGAACGTGCACAACTAGTATTAATTAAAGCGAACAGAGTCATTGAAACCTGATGCCTCTGCTCGTGTAAAACAAACGAAAGGAGGCAATAAGATGAGAACGTATCTTTATTGTGAAGCCGGCTTTGTGGAAAAAGCTCAATGGCTTCCTAACAGCTGGGTAAATGTAGTATGCCCAAATAATGATGACTTTGAATTTCTAACTCAAACTCTCAACGTACCCGAATCATTTCTTAATGATATAGCCGATACAGACGAACGCCCGCGTACGGACACAGAAGGTAATTGGTTATTGACCATTCTTCGTATTCCTGTGCAGAACAAGCAGAACGGTAGCCTGCCCTTCGACACTGTACCGATTGGAATAATCACCAATAACGAGATTATTGTGTCCGTCTGTTATCACAACACCGATTTGTTACCGGATTTCATAGAGCATACCCGTCGAAAAGGGATTGTTGTACGCAACAAGCTGGATCTGATTTTTCGGATCATCTATTCTTCTGCTGTGTGGTTCCTGAAATATCTAAAGCAGATAAATATAGACATCAGTGCAGCAGAAAAAGAACTGGAACGAAGCATCCGTAATGAAGATCTGCTTCGTCTGATGAGACTGCAAAAAACACTGGTTTACTTCAATACTTCCATCCGTGGAAATGAAGTCATGATAGGCAAGTTAAGGACTATTTTTCAGGACACAGATTATCTGGACACAGAATTAGTGGAGGATGTGATTATCGAATTGAAACAGGCACTTAACACGGTGAATATTTACAGTGATATCCTCACAGGAACAATGGATGCTTTTGCCTCTATTATCTCCAATAACGTGAATACGATCATGAAACGCATGACAAGTCTGTCCATCGTTCTGATGCTCCCGACATTGATTGCCAGTTTCTATGGTATGAACGTGGATATTCATCTGGAAGAAGTACCCTTCGCTTTCTCCTTGATCGTACTGTTTTCCATCGGATTGTCAACTCTTGCGTTCGTGATATTCCGGAAGATTAAATGGTTCTAAAAGGTGACTCTAAAACCCCGGTTTAGTTTTCGTATTCTTCCCCGCAAACATAAAAAAACAGCTTACCATCCATGAGCCTTTATAAGGATTCTTTACGACGGTAAGCTGTAATTATACGTTTTTTATTCTATAGAGAATTAATTAAAAGAGAATGTTTAGAGAGAGAAATTAAAATATCTTATCCTTCTTTACTTGCTTTTCTTCCACCCAACGGAATAGAAACTCCAACGAATCCGTTCACAGAGTTAGAGTTCTTGCCTAAGAACATATAGTCAGTTCCGACAAACAGAGGACCTAATTTCAGACCCAGACCGAAAGATTTACCTGCTGACTGGATAGCTGAGTAACTAAGTGCTACATTGAACCAGCTTTTCGGGCGATAGTTTGCAGAGAATGTTAATTCTGTAAGAGCATCAGGCTGTACAAAACGAGTGGTTGACAATACACCCACTGCTAATTTGTTATTGAAGAATCCATATTCTGCACCTAATACTAGGGTAGAAGCAAGACGAGATTTACGAGATTCTTTAGCATCACCTACTTCAAGTTGTAACATGTCATAGTTAAGCACATCACCTTGTGTCACAAGGTCCATATAATTTTCAGCATCGCTTTGTAATTGGTTCAACGCACCTGTAACACTAGATTGCGGATTAGCCGGATCAATCATACCTGCATAAGTACTCCCTTTAAGATCAATTGGATCCGGATTAGCAGATGCAATCTTTGTACTTGATTTAGACCAAGAAATAAAACCCAAGTCAAGAATAGAAGCAGATACAGTGAGGTTATCCAAGATTTTATAAGAAGCACCTAAATCAATACCGAAGCCATAACCAGCGATACCTAATTTACCACTGTCAAAGTCGAAATCAGTTACATAGTCTTTACCTTCTTCTTCTTTTAGTTCCAGACCTTTGAAAGAACTCTTCAGTTCGGCAGCAACATTTAAGTTAGCATGATAATTATCAAACTTAGCTTTCAATTCTTGAGCTTTTGCAGTAATTTCTGCAGGAGTACCTGACCAATAGCTATCACTTGACCACTCATTTATTTGTTGATCTGTAGGTAAATTAGCACTCATTGCAATTTTATTAAGTTTCAGTTCCATGTTACCAATACCTAATAAAGCTTTTACCCTAGCACCAACAGTTAAACGACTATTGATCTGGCGTGAAAGTCCTAAACCTATTTCCGTATAAGCATTGATATTCAATTGTTGACCACTAATATCATAGTTACTATTTCTCCAGTTATCCTCAATTGTTTCCATTTGATTCAGGAAACTGAACATATTCTTTGTCAAATTAGCACCGATATCTGTACGAAGACCAATATTGAATGACCAGAAGTTTTTTCCTTTGTACCATCCTGCAGAAAGAATCTCTGTACTGAAGTTCACATTCAGCGTATTATTATCTTTCAGACGATTCATGAAATCCGGTTTAGTGTAGAAATCATCGCCATCATCAATAATATCAATGATATCCTGATAGCCTAACGAAGTAGAACCAACCGTTGCATTAACAGCACCGATCACCGGAAGGTTAAAGTAACCTTTAGTCGGTGTTAAAGCCGGATTCAGTTGTTGACGATAGTGTGTACCTTCCATGAAATAGGAAGTACGTAAGAACTGTGCATTTGCAGAAAGAGTGCAAACCAACATAATAAAAAATACCCCAATGAGCTTAGAAGACCATAATAGTTTGTTCGTTGCCATGATTTTAAACTTTTTAATTCTTATTATTGTTCGCAAAGATATAGTATTTCAATAACAAATAAAAGCACTAGGCAACACTTTTTTAGCCTAAACGGAACAATTTCACGGTTATCCGTAACAAAATCGTGCTTATTCTGCAAAAAAATGTAGAAAATATGTGTAAAATGAAACAAAGCGACTTTAGAAGCTCAAAGTCAACTGGCCATCTCCCAACAGATTGAACGTCATGCGATGGTAAGGAGTGGTTCCACGTTCGGCAATGGCGGCACGATGTTTTTTAGTCGGATAACCTTTATTGTGGTCCCAGTCATAATATGGAAATTCTTCGTGAAGACGGTTCATATAATCGTCTCGATATGTTTTGGCTAAAATAGAAGCCGCAGCTATTGAAAGATATTTCCCGTCTCCTTTCACTACTGTAGTATGGGGAACACCGGGGTATTTAGTGAAACGATTACCATCGATCAGTAAATGTTGGGGACGGGTGGTCAACTGATCCACTGCACGATGCATCGCCAGAAAAGAAGCCCGCAGGATATTTATTTCATCAATTTCTTCCGGTGACACAATGCCAACCGCCCAAGCAATCGCTTCTTTCTCTATTACCTCGCGTAATGCATAACGTTGCTTTTCCGTCAGTTGTTTGGAATCATTCAACAGTTCATTTTTAAAATCCTTCGGAAGAATAACTGCAGCAGCATATACCGCTCCCGCCAAACACCCACGACCGGCCTCATCACATCCGGCCTCAATCAGATTCTCGTTCAAATAAGGTAATAACATATTTATCGCTTCTATTTTGATACAAAGGTAATTCAAATTAAAAAAGGAGACTTGTTTTGTCTCCTTTTTATTACTTTCTCTTCTGCTTTTTTAGAATAAACTCCAGGCCACAGTAAGTCCTGCCATCACAATGGCCACCATACTCATAAGTTTTATCAAAATATTCAAACTCGGACCGGAGGTATCTTTAAACGGATCACCTACTGTATCTCCTACTACGGTTGCTTTATGCACTTCACCGCCTTTTCCACCAAAGTTACCTTCTTCTACATATTTCTTTGCGTTATCCCATGCACCTCCGGCGTTAGCCATAAAGATAGCTAATACGAAACCACTGCTCAAACCACCAATCAGCAGGCCGAGTACTCCGGGAACGCCAAAGATAAATCCTGTGAGAATCGGAGCAATAATAGCAATCAAGGAAGGAATAACCATCTCACGCTGCGCACCCTTTGTCGATATTTCAACACAACGTTCGTAATCCGGCTCGGCTTCTCCAGTCAGAATACCCTTTATGTCACGGAACTGGCGACGCACTTCGTCAACCATGTGACCTGCCGCACGTCCTACTGCATTCATTGTCAAACCACAAAACAGGAAAGCCATCATTGAACCGAGGAACATGCCCGAAAGTACTTTTGGATTCATCAAGTGTACTTCGTAATAATCCATGAAGTCGATAAAAGTGGCATTTGCTACGCTGATAGAACTTCCATCTGCAAAAGTCAGGTCCACATTACCAAGACGTGTCAGACCAATTCGGATTTCTTCAATATAAGAAGCCAGCAAAGCCAGACCTGTCAGTGCAGCGGAACCGATTGCAAAACCTTTTCCCGTGGCGGCAGTTGTGTTACCCAATGAATCGAGCGCATCGGTACGTTTGCGGACTTCGGCACCCAAGCTGGACATTTCTGCGTTACCTCCTGCATTATCCGCAATCGGGCCGTAAGCATCCGTTGCCAGAGTGATACCTAAAGTAGAAAGCATGCCGACAGCCGCAATACCGATTCCATACAGTCCCATACCGACATTGGCAAAATCGCCAGCGGAAGCCAACAGATAGGAAGCAATGATACCAACAACTACCGCGATCACAGGAATAGCCGTAGAAAGCATCCCCAAACCGATACCGGAAATAATTACGGTAGCAGGCCCCGTCTTACCGCTTTCACTAAGTTTCTGGGTAGGGCGATAGGATTGGGAAGTATAATATTCCGTAGAACGTCCGATGATAATACCTACCAATAGTCCGACTACTACGGCACAAGAAATCCAAATCCAGTTATCTAGTTGCAAGAGCCACAGGATTAAGAATGTAGCTGCAACAATAAGCACGGAACTAAGGTTCGTACCGAAAGCCAACGAACCGAGCAGGTCCTTCATAGTCGCATTCTCCTTGGTACGGACAGCGAATATACCTATAATAGAAAGGATAATACCAACAGCCGCAATCAGCATCGGGGCGATCACTGCCTTGAATTGCATCACTGTATCTGCCGAATGGATAAAAGCAGCAGCACCCAGTGCGGCTGTTGCCAGAATCGAGCCACAGTAAGATTCGTATAAATCGGCTCCCATACCGGCCACGTCGCCTACGTTATCGCCCACATTATCGGCAATAGTGGCAGGATTACGAGGGTCATCTTCCGGGATTCCGGCTTCTACCTTACCTACCAAGTCGGCTCCGACATCGGCTGCCTTGGTATAGATACCACCGCCTACACGGGCAAAGAGCGCCTGGGTAGAAGCTCCCATACCAAATGTCAGCATGGTAGTAGTGATTACACAGAGTTTATGAGTAGGTGTCAGTGCATCAGCAGGAATCACTGCATTCAGCAACAGATACCAAAAAGATATATCGAGCAGTCCCAGACCAACGACCACCAGTCCCATCACGGCACCACTTCGGAAAGCAATTCTTAATCCTGCATTCAGAGAAGTACGGGCAGCATTAGCAGTACGAGCGGACGCGTATGTCGCCGTCTTCATCCCCAAAAATCCGGAAAGCCCGGAGAAGAATCCACCTGTAAGGAAAGCAATGGGAACCCAGGCATTCTGTACATGAAAGCCATAAGCCATAATTGAAAACAAAATAACCAGCCCCAAGAATACCCAACCTACTATTTTGTATTGCTGTTTTAGATAAGACATAGCTCCTTTGCGCACAGCAGCAGCTATTTTTATCATTTGGGGTGTACCTTCACTCTCTTTCATCATTTGCTTATGAAAGTAATAAGCAAAGCAGAGGGCTAACACGGAAGCGACTGGAACGAGCCAGAAAAGAATGTTGTCCATAGGGTTAATTTTTAAAGGATTACGGAGGCTAAAAGTATGGAAATCAATCGAAATAAGCAAGTAAAAAAGAAAGAATTTACAGAGTTGAATCATTCTATTTTTTATACGTCTCTTTGGACAAATGAGCAGATGGTAGTTTTTTTTAGACATAAGAACAAAAGAACATAAAGGCTGCGCTTTGAAAATTATTTCTGTTGCTTATTGAACGGCTATTCTATTTTTTGTTCTTATGTTCTTCTGTCTGAATTAACTTCCCATTTAACCAGAAACGGTACGGAAATGAGGTAAACTCATACAATTATAATTCAAAAAAACTTCCGTAAACATTCTCAACTATACTTATCCCTATGAGAAAAAATACTCATAGGGATGAGAAGAAATTCTCACTGTAATGAGAACTTTTTCTCATTGCAGTGAGAATATACCCTTGTTAGAATAGGCTGAAACAGTGCATTACTGTACGGAAATGAACTAATTTCAGTTCAAATTCAAACAAAGAGACAACGAATAATAGTCAATAACTACTAACTATCTGTTATTCTCTGCTTATTCTGCTGGGCAAACTCTGTAGGAGTGACTCCAAATTGTTTCTGAAATACTTTGGCGAAGTAAGAAGGTGACTGAAATCCTACCCTGTCACAAATTTCATTGATGCGCAGTTCTCCCTCCTGCAACAATTCCGCAGCATGTTTTAGCCGGATGATACGGATAAAATCGAGTGAAGAAAGGTCGGTCAATGCCTTAATTTTACGGTGAAGGCTGGAGCGGGACATATTCATAGCCGCAGCTAATGCTTCCACATTATAGTTGGCATCGGAAAGATTCTCACGCACTTTGGCTATCAATTGAGACATCAGTTGCTCGTCCGCCCGTGACATGGCATCCCCTTGCGGAGTGCAGGCGCCGTAAGTGATCTGATTAATAAACATCTCATGCGTACGGTGGGATTCACGTTCACGTGCCAGTTCTGCCAATAATTGCTGTTCACGTATCTTCTGCACTTCACGGCGGCGATAGGCACGAAGGGTTAGTACAAAACTACCAGATACAACAATGACATAGATAAGGTACGCCCACACTGTACGCCACCAAGGTGGAAGAATACGTACCGACAAAGTGGCTTCTTCCTGATTCCAGACACCATCATTATTACTGCCACGCACACGGAACAGATAGTCTCCCGGGGGAAGCTGGGCATAAGATGCCGTATGTGCAGCAGACGTATAGTTCCAGTCGTTGTCTATACCTTCCATTTTATAAGCATAGCGGTTTGCGCCCGGCGATGTATAACTTAAAGCAACAAAATCAAAGCCGACATTAGAACGGTAAGGCAATTGCACGCCATCTGTCGGGAAAGGAGTTTCACGTCCTTGTACATACATTCCGGTGATGTAGACCGGAGGGACAAATGTGTTCCGGCGGACAATCTGCGGATTAAAAGAGACAAGTCCGTTGATGGTTCCCATCCAGATAGTCCCATCAGAGGCAGCCAAAGCCGATTTATAATTAAACTGATTATCAGGCAGCCCATCGTTTCGGGTAAAGATTTGCAGGCTGTCTGTTTCCGGATGAAGGCAAACCAGTCCACGGTCTGTTCCGAACCAGATGCGATGTTGTGCGTCTTCCACCACTTTATAGGTCACGTTGTCCGGAAGACCGTTCGCTTTAGTGTATGTCCGGAACCTGCCCGTTTCGGGGTTAAAACACAATAACCCTCCCCGATCCGTAGAAAACCAGAGAAGACCTTTGCTATCCTCCGAAATTCCTGTCACTTCATTCGTTCCGATAGAGGTGCTGTCTCCCGGTACACATTGATACTTGACCATCTGATCCGTCTGCGGATTATACCGGAATATGCCATTACCCATTGTTGCGACCCATATATTGCCGGATTTATCTTCGAGGATGTCACGCATATAAGCGTAACCGAATTGTTCCACCTTCTCAAAAGTCCGCCCTTTGTCGGCCGAACGGAAGATGTTCCAACCATCGCCCAGCCAGATGACTCCCCCACGGTCACGATAAAGGGCAAACACCGAACCTTCACTGATGCCGAGTTGTGCGGGATAGAATGTATGAACCTGTCCTCGAAAAATGTTTGTGGTAGAAATGGCAGAGGAGGCAACAGAAACAGGAGATACAGTAGAAGAAGTCAAAGATGAAAAAGTGGAAGAAGAAATGGAAAGAGAAGCGGAAGAGGCTGTCCCCGGAATTATTAGATCAATACCTCCTTTAAAGTAACCCGCCCCGACTAAATCATCCGAAGCAAACAAGCTCAACACATTCTGACGGTCCGGTGATTCGGGAACTTTTACGAAAGTTTGCGCCTCCGGATTCCAATAACAAACCCCGCCATCCTGCGTACTAATCCACACTGTCCCATCTTTTCCTTCCGCCAATTCACTGATGCGACGTCCGCAGACCGTACCGGGCGCCCCCGGAAGATAAACAGAAAAGTCGAGTGAGCGTACAGGCAGATAACTGGCTCCTCCAAATTGCGTACAGATCCAAGTTCCTCCTTCACGATCGCGATAAATCTTATCCACGATAGCATCTCCAAGCCCATACTTTCCTCCGGCATCAGCAGGGATATGTTGCACACTATTCTGTTTCTCATTAATCACATAAACACCATTTTGAGTTCCCACCCATAATTCGTCTCCAAAGCAAACTGCGTAACGAATAATCTTTCGATGCACTTCCGGCGCAGGGAACACGCTCACCTCCCCTGTCTTCTTATTGAACCGTTTCAATTCCTCTTCATGCACGCCGACAATCAGTTCATCGCCATAATCACACAGAGTAAATATGAAATCTCCTTTAAGCGCCTCTGTCGCACATGCCACAAACTTATCCTGCTCCGGACTATAACAGTAGATTCCCGCTCCATACGTACCGACCCAAATCGTACCGTCTTTATCCACACAGATGGATTGCGGAAAGTCCTTACTTTTATCTTTACCGGGACAAGGAATGTAACGGAACAGCTTCCCCGTCTCTACCTGATAGCGGAAAACTCCCTGATTGGGCGCATTCACCCATATATTTCCCGAATGGTCTGCCAGTATATCCTCAATCCAGTTGTATCTGATTTGTTCTCCGCTCTCTGTACGGGCATCAAAAAAAGAAAACTTCCCGGTGGCAAGGTCTTGAATATAGACACCATCGTCCGTGCCTATCCACAACTGCCGATGATTATCTTCAAAAAGAGCGGATATAACCTGATTGCCATGTTGCAAAGTCTCGTCATAACAATTATAAAGCTTCATCGACACTCCGTCGTAGCGGTTAAGTCCATTGCGGGTACCCAACCAGATAAAACCGTAACTATCTTGAATAATGGACTTGACATGACTGTTCGAAAGACCGCTTCCACCATCTACACGGATAAAGTTATACTGCCCCGTCGCGGCAAAGTCCGGAAGGAAGAAACAAACAGAAAGAAGAAAAAGCAGCAGATTCCTTTTCATACACAGATATTAGATAGCGACAAATATAGTTTTTTTTACGCAAAATGTATAAGAAGGATGAAACATTTGTTGCAAGGAGGGCAATAAATGTCGCACCACAAGGGCGCTATCATACATTTGAAACATCTCTTGCACATCTTGACAAAAGAGAGTATAGCCACCTGTTTCTCCTCCCCCTATCTTTGCCTTCGTCAAAATGACACAACCGACGTGAACTTCCAAAATCTTAAAATAAATACAAGTGATGAAAAAAGTAACCTTTAGTTGCCTTGCTCTAGCAATCCTCTTGCAACTGATCCCCTCCAACGGGAATGCAGCGAACATTCAGGATCAAAAGGAAAAGACAAACCGCACCGCAATGAAGCAGGACACAATTCCTGCCAATCTCTCAAAAGAACCTGACAATCCTTCTAAAAAAGAAACAGAAGAAGGCGAACGCAATGTAATGCTGAATGCTTCCGACGCCAACAAACCCCGCGAAATTCAAATCGGGCTTCCCAGCGAGGACGTTAATGTATATGAGAATGGGCTTCCCGCCGTCTATTCCTCGGCCGTTCACAAGCTCGCCGCCCATTGGCGCAGCGACAGCAGCCTGGGAGAAGTAGGACTTTTATCTCCTTCCGAGTCGGCCATCACCACCGGTAACATCGCTTACTCCGTCAATTCCTTCAGCAAACTGGGACAAAAAGATTTCCAAGGTATCTTCAACTACCGGACCAATCATTTCGGAATGCAAAACTTTGATTTCAATGTTTCAGGAGCCATCAACGACCATTGGCTCTACACCGCAAGCATCTATCAGAACTTCGATCCGGGAAGCTTCGACCTCAAATTCACAAACTACACAGACCGCACCGAGATCTATCATGCCGGCCTGACCCGCCTCTTCAACAACGGACGGGGCAAAATATCCCTGCTCTACAAACATTCCCGCAGTGAGAACCCGGGCAGTTATGCCAATGCCGCTCCTTTTATCTATGTCGGCGACGGCTCGGTGAAAGAGATAGACGGCTTCAAACTGGGAACGAATTCGTATGTCCCGCAAAGCGGTTCTTTTGAATACATGGACGTGAGAGACGGGAAAATGAAAACATGGAATTTAGGCGACGGCTCGGAAAACCGTGCCAATGAAATAGCACTGATTGCCGATTATCGTTTCCAAAACGACCTGCTATGGAAATTCAACCTGAAATATATGGATGCCCCACGCGCCAACTATGTGGATTTCGGAGGAAGCACCATCAGCGAAGTAACTGCCGACGCTGGTTTTACATTATCCAACGGCCATCCGTATGAAGGACTGGCAGAAGGTCGCCGCACCTGGCTGCACGTAGGTAAAGTGAAAAACTTCCTGATTACTTCCGAACTAAACAAGACTTTCGGCAACCATGATTTGCGCCTGGGATTGAACGAATGGTATTATCATCTTGACTACCACTCCTCTTCTCTGCAATGGATGGCTACCGTAGAGAACTATCCACAACTGCTCACTTCCACCGCAACAAGTTCCCTGGACCCCACACTGACCAGTCAACACGTGCAGACATACGGCTACAACGAGCTTAGCCCCGAATATACAATGGGATATGAAAACAAACTCGCCCTCTACCTTACAGACAACTGGCAGGTAACTCCCAAATTCAATATCTACTATGGCGGACGCCTCGAATATTACCGGATGAGCGCCGACCAGATATCCGCTTCCCGTTTCCCGAACTTCCACATCGGCGACTTTACCACTTATCATAAAGAGAAAGAAACAGGAAATATCATCGCCACCCCGCGCAGTGTTCATCCTGCCAAAGTGGTAAAAGATAAGCTGAACTACGCCGCCACACTCCGCGCCACTTACAACGTAACCCGGCAATTCGGACTGACTGCTGACGGAACAGTAGCCACCTGCTTCCCCCGTATCAACGAATACGCCGGAACTGGTCCTACGGAAGAACAATACAAACGGGTCACCATACCGTTAATCCGTGGCGGTCTGTTCTACAAGAACCATTGGATCAACCTCACCTCTATGGTGACCTATATCTCTAAATCCAATAACATCGACCAGCAAAACCTCACGAAACCGGGAACAGAAGAAGGAAAGACCGTATTGCTTATCTATAATATCAAAACACTGGGATGGACCACCTCTGCCGAGATCGACCCGTTCAAAGGTTTCCATCTGCATGCCCTGTTCACGTATCAGAAGCCTGTTTACAAGAACTATAACGCAAGTGTCACTTTTAACGATGGCTCGGAAATGTCTGTCAATGCCAACGGAATGATTGTAAAAGAGATCCCACAGATACTTGTCGAACTCGACCCAAGCTACAACATCACGAAAGACTTACGCCTCTGGCTTAGTTTCCGCTATTTCGGCAAGACATACGCCAATCTTCAGGAAGCACTCTACTTCAACGGGCGCTGGGAAACGTTCGGAGGAATCAACTGGAACGTAAACAAGCACCTGTCTCTGGGAACAACAGTCATCAACTTCCTGAATCAGAAAGGAGCCAGCGGAACCATCAACGGTTCGGAACTGATTACGAAAGAAGAAGCTGCCCAGTACGCCGGAAATTATATGAGTGGAAATTATTTACGCCCATTCACCGTAGAATTTAGCGCAAGCATCAAATTCTAGTTCATACCAAACGAATTATAACTATCTTTGTGGCATTATATGCCCACAAACTAACTAATACCTAATTAATTATTAAAAAACCATGAAGAAACTTTTCGTATTACTTACGGCATTGTTTACCCTGGCACAAGTGAATGCCCAGGAAAAGAACGTTATCCGCATCGCAACGGACAACACAGACTTAATTCTCCAAGTAGCTCCCAACGGACGACTTTATCAGGCTTATCTGGGCG
>OWHY01001032.1_pt1 | contig 11999 bp, 9 predicted proteins | sample 1732971 | NCBI WGS metagenome assembly OWHY01 (sample SAMN05065775, study PRJEB22554) | human gut metagenome | biome: ENVO:2100002; feature: ENVO:00000062; material: ENVO:00002003 | host: Homo sapiens | place: USA
GAGATGTGTATAAGAGACAGGTATAATCGAATACGCCGCCGCCGTTGCCGCCGTCGTTCTGGCGCTCCATTACAGGCATCAGGCCAACACCCCGCGCGAGTGGGTGGAGGTCTATGCCGGCATGGGCGAGCGCCGCGAGATCGTGCTGCCCGACAGCACGCACGTGTGGCTCAACGCCGGTACGAAACTCATCTATCCCAAGCAGTTCAACCGCTCGATGAGGCAGGTCTACCTGTCGGGCGAGATGTTCGCCGACGTCCGCCGCGACGAGGACCGCCCGTTCATCGTCTCCGCCGACCGGCTGGAGGTGAAGGTGCTCGGCACGCAGTTCAACCTCAAATCCTATCAGGAGGACGCCAAGTCGGAGGTGAGTCTGGTGCGCGGCAAGGTGTCGGTAGGCATCAAGGCGTCGAAGATGAACGGGAAACTCACCCTCGCGCCCGGAGACATCCTCCGTTTCAACAAGACCAACAATCACATCGACTTCCTCAATTTCGATCCCGATTCCTATGCGAACTGGATCGACAACAACAACTTCTTCTTCGTGGAGCAGACCCTGGGCGACATCGTCGCCGACCTGCGCCGCCACTTCGCCGTCGAGATCGTCGTCACGGACAAATCGCTGTGCGACGAGACCTACTACGCCTCGTTCGTCAACGAGGAGTCGCTCGACGAAATCCTCGATGCGCTCAACAAGGACCGCCTTTTCTCGGTGCGCAGGGAAGCCGAGGTATATTACATATCGCCACCCCTAAAATAACCATATCATGTAGTACACAGAACGAACGGAATCTTTAATGACCTATTTCTCAAAACTTCAAATCTTAACGTAATGAATAAACTTTTACCTTCCGTCAAAAGTTTGATCACGCTTGCCGCACTTCTGTGCTTCCTGTTCCAGGCCTCCGCGGCCTCGGCCCAGAAGGTGAGCCTGTCGGTCCGCAATGCGACCGTCAAGGCGGCGATCGAACGCCTGCAAAAGGATTACGGCTACTCGTTCGTCATCAAGACGAAGGATGCCGATGTGAACAAGAAGATCACCCTCGATGTCAAAAACGAGGAGATCGGCGCGGTCGTCGGGAAGATGTTCGCCGGACAGAACGTCGTGAGCAGCGTCGAGGGCAAGATGATCGCCATCATGTCCGCCCCCGCGAAGCGGGACGCCGCGGCCCGCGCTTCGGCCAATGCCGTCGTGAAGGGCGTCGTGAAAGACAGCGCCGGGAATCCGATCACCGGCGCCACGGTGATCGTCGACGGCACGACGATCGGCGCCACCACCGACCTCGACGGCTCGTTCTCCGTACGGATCGGGGCGCGCACGGATGTCCGCCTGATCGTCTCCTACCTCGGCCTGAAGACCAGGGAGGTTGCGGTGGACGATCCGGCACGGTTCTATGAGGTCCGGCTCGAAAACGACAACATGGCCCTCGACGAGGTGGTCGTGGTCGGTTACGGCACGCAGCGCCGCAGCCTGGTGACCAACGCCATCAGCCAGTTCAAGCCCACCGAGGAGAACATGCGCAGCGTGATGTCGCCCTCGGAACTCCTTCAGGGCCGCATCGCCGGCGTGTCGATCTCGACCAGTTCGGGTAACCTCGGCTCGGCCGAGAAGATGAGCATCCGCGGTTCGTCGTCGCTCAGCGCCAGCAACGAGCCGCTTTACGTGATCGACGGCATTCCGCTGTCGAACAACTCGGCGTCGCTCTATTCGTTCGGCGAGAACATGAGTTCGCTGGCGACGCTCAACCTCACGGACATCGAGTCGATCGAGGTGCTGAAGGACGCCGCTTCGGCCGCGATCTACGGCTCGCGCGCCACCAACGGCGTCGTGCTGATCACCACCAAGCAGGGCCGCGAGGGCAAATCGGAGGTCAAGGTCAACTACGGCTTCAGCATCACGCAGTTTCCCAACACCGGGCGCCGCGAATACGTCGGTTCGAAGTAGTACGTCGAGGTCTTCAACGAGGGCGTCGACAACTACAACCGCCAGAACGGCTTCACGGTCAACAGCTCGGGATATGTCAAGCCCATCCGCAATCCCTACGGAGACATGCCCGACACCGACTGGCTCGACCTGATCACCCGGCTCGGGCAGTCGCACTACCTCGACCTGTCGTTTTCGGGCGGCAACGCCAAGACCAAATACTACCTTTCGGGCAGCTACAACTACCAGGAGGGCGTCATCAAGACGAACGACATCTCGAAGGTCAACCTCAAGTCGAACATCAACCACGAAATGTTCAAATGGCTGAAGGTGGGCGCCAACATCAGCGGCAACTACCTGCACAACAACCGTATCCCGGGAGCCGATCTCGGATCGACGATCATCGGACGCGCCGTGCAGCAGCGTCCCTTCGACCGTCCCTACAAACCCAACGGCGGCTATTACACGGGCGGAACCGACGAACTGCTGCTGCACAATGCCGTGCAGATTCTCTCCGAGGAGACCTCCTATACGGACAACTACCGCTTCATCGGTTCGTTCTGGGCCGAGGCGCAGATCATCAAGGGCCTGACGGTCAGGGCGTCGTACAACAACGACTCGGCCTACACCTACGACTACATCTATTACAATCAGAACCACCCCTATGCTGCCGACAAGGGCCGCATCCTGGACCGGAACCGGTTCGTGATGACCAACACGATCGACCTCTACGCCAACTATAACCGCAAGATCGGCGAAGATTTCGAACTCGGGGCCATGGTGGGTCACTCGTTCCTCAAGACCAGGAGCCGCACGTCGTACATTGATGCGCAGAACTATCCCTCGCCGGCGTTCGACGTGGCGAGCGTGGCCGCCAACATCGTCGATGCCAGCGCCGGACTGTCGGAATATGCCATCGAATCCTATTTCGCCCGTTTGAGCCTCGCCTACAAGGACCGTTACGTGGTCAATGCCACGATCCGTACCGACGGTTCGTCGCGCTTCGCGCCCGACTGCCGCTGGGGCTGGTTCCCCTCGGTGTCGGTCGGCTGGAACGTCTCGAACGAGTCGTTCTGGAACGCCGAGAAGACCGACCTGAAGATCCGCGCCAGCTACGGCCGCACGGGTAACCAGGACGGAATCAGCAACTACGGCTGGCAGGCCCTGATCAGCGGCGGCGTCAACTACGGCGGCCAGAGCGGCATCGCCATTTCGTCGAGCGGCAACGACCGTCTGACGTGGGAGACCGCCGACCAGTACAACGCCGGATTCGACCTGAGCTTCCTGGGCGGCAAGATCAACATGATCGCCGACGTTTACCTGAAGAACACGAACAACCTGCTCTACTCGAAGCCCGTGCACGCCACGACGGGCGAGACCTCGATCTTGAGCAACATCGGGTCGATGCGCAACAAGGGTGTCGAGTTCACGATCAACACCCACCTCAATCTGGGCAAGGTGCTGTGGAGTTCGTCGTTCAACATCGCCCGCAATGTCAACAAGCTGACGTCGCTGCTCGAAGACGACCTGCTGTCGATCGGCGCCAACCGCGCGCTGAAACTCGGCCGGACGGTGGGTTCGTGGTACATCTTCCGCATGGACGGCATCTACCAGTACGACGGCGAGGTGCCGCAGGCGCTCTACGACAAGGGCGTGCGCGCCGGCGACGTCAAGTACTGGGACCGCAACGGCGACGGGAACATCACGGACGACGACCGTATCGTCACGGGCAACCCCAACCCCAAATTCTCGGGCGGCTGGAACAACACCTTCAAGTACAAAGGGCTGGAATTGAGCCTCTTCTTTACGTACAGCTACGGAAACGACGTGTATGCGTCGTGGATGATCCCCGGCTCCAAGCCCGGCCATACCCGCTCGCTGCTGAAAGCCTATGCCGACAACCGCTGGACGGGACCCGGCACGTCGGACAAATACCCGCGCGCGATCTACTCGTACAGCGGCTGGAACGGCAAGAACTCGACGATGTACCTGACCGACGGTTCGTTCATCCGCCTGCGCTCGGTGACGCTGGGATACACCTTCCCGCAGCGGCTGGTTTCGAAAATCCACCTCAAGGGACTCCGGGTCTATGCCCAGGGCGACAACGTCTTCCTCTGCTCGCGCTATCCCGGCTGGGACCCCGAGACGAGCGTCAATCTCGATCCGCGCTTCTACGGCGAGGATAACGACGGCGTTCCCCAGCCGCGCATCTTCAAGTTAGGCGTAAACATCACTTTCTAAATCCGACAATCATGAAATCGTTGCATAAAATCATCTTGTTTGCCCTGCTGCCCCTGATGGGTGCTTGCAGCGGCATGCTCGACATCGAGCCGCATTCGGCGGTCTCCCCGACGGTGGTCGGCTCCGACGACATCGAGGCGCTGCGCATCGGAATGTACAATAAGGTTCAGGAGGGACCTACCTACTACTCCTACATCGCGTTCGACCTCTTCGGCGGTGAGCTGATGACCAGCACGGGCCGCCCGATCGACCTGATCAACTCGCTTTCCAATGCGCTGCATACGTTTGTCAGCAGCCAGTGGAACGGCTACTACAAGGCGCTTTTGCAGGTGAACAACGTCATGTCGATCGCCGAGGGGCTGGCCGACAGCCCCACGCGGAACCGGGTGCTGGGCGAGTGCCGCTATTTCCGGGCGTATATTTACCTCTGTCTGGTGACCCGCTTCGGCGACGTGCCCGTCCTGCGGCAGAACACCCAGGCCAAGGTTTCGCGCGACCCGGCCTCGATGGCCTGGGAACTGGTCGAGGAGGACCTCGACGCGGCTTCGGGCTTCCTGAACGGGTTGAGCGCCGACAGTTTCTACTACGTGTCGCCCGCCGCCGTGACGGCCCTGAAAGCGCGCGTGAAACTCTATCTGGGCAAGAAGGGAGAGGCCAAGGAGCTGGCCGAGAGCCTGATCACCAATCCGAACTACGCACTCGACGACTTCGACAAGATTTTCCGCTCGAAGGCCAACAAGGAGGTGATCTTCGCCTTCTCGTGCCTGACCGAGGACGGTTCGTCGATCAAGATTTCCAACCAGTTCTACTCCTACAACCACCCCAACAAGGGCAGTTACAACTACCGTCCCGCGGGCGACGTGATGACGATGTACGCCGACAACGACCTGCGCAAGGAGGTGTCGATCACCACGCTCGACAACCTGAACTTCGTCAACAAATACCCCAGCGGGCAGACCGGGTCGGACCCCGTGGTGATTTCGCGTCTGGCCGAAATGTACCTGATCAGCGCCGAGGCGCAGGGGCTGAACGGAGGTCTGGATCGTCTCAACGAACTGCGGGAAAAGCGCGGCCTCGACAGGGTGAGTCCGGGGAACGAAGCCGATTTTCTCGACGCGGTGCTTCAGGAGCGCCGTCTGGAGTTCCTCGCCGAGGGTTTCCGCTGGTACGACCTCGTGCGGACCGGAAAGGCTACGCAGACGCTCGGCACGAAGGACTACCAATGCCTGATGCCGCTTCCGAGCCGGGAGTTGCTTTACAATCCGAACCTCAAACCGAATAATCCGGGTTATTAGCGGGATTGTCCAATATGCATAAAACGATAAAACGATGAAAACATACAGATATATGATCGGAATGCTGTTGTGCGTGTGGCTGCTTGCTGCGTGCGACAATTCGAATGCTTTCGACGAATACGCCAAGTTCGACACGACCGCCCAGACGGCCTGGGGACAGAGCATCGTCGACGGATCGAACGGGTATGTGGCTCACGTGAAGAGCGACAGGACCTACAACCTGGCCGACGGCGTGGACGTGCTGGAGATGGCATTTCTGGCCGACGACGGACTGGCCATGCAGCTGTTCCTGTTCAAGATCGCCCTGAGCGACAAAATCACCCTGCGCACGACGCTCGCCGACGACAAGAACCAGGTGGGCACCGGCCAGACGATTATGAAGCAGCTCGAGGCGATGCAGAAGAACGGGAAGAAGGTCTTGGGCGGCACGAACGCCGACTTCTTCAATACGACCTACATCCCCTACGGCGTATGTTACCGCGACGGCGTGGCGGTGAAGACTTCGTTCAGCCGTACGGACTGCAACGTCTTCGTGATCACGAAGGACAACGAGGCCTGCTGCTTCACGGAGGAGGAGTACGCTCTTCACAAGGACATCGTCCGCGAAGCAGTCTGCGGCCTCGGCACGCTGCTGCTCAAGAACGGCGAGCAGCTGGACCAGAGCGGCAACACGATGCCGGTGGCGAACATGGAACCGCGTACGGCGATCGGCGTGTCGCAGGACGGCAAGGAGGTCTACCTGATGGTGGTCGACGGCCGTAACTTCTACTATTCGAACGGCGCCGACCTGCTGGACCTGATGAACCTGATGTCGGCCTGCGGAGCCTGCGACGCGCTCAACCTCGACGGCGGCGGCTCGTCGACCTTCATCGCTCGCGACGGCGCGGAGGGCGAACTCAAACTGCTGAACTGGCCGACCGACCAGGGCGGGGTCATGCGCAAGGTGGCGACCGGATTGGCGATTGTTGAACAATAAAAGACGGAACCGATGAAAACGATATTTCAATACCTGCTCCTGACGGCCGCATGCGCGGCGCTGGGAGCCTGCCAGGATTTTAGCGACGATACGGCCTTTACTCCCGAGACGCCCGAACTGTCGTTCGTGGAGACGAGCATCACCGCGGAGAAGGCCACCAAGGACTACGAACTTTCGATCAAATCGAACCTTCCGTGGCGCATCGAATGCGACAAGGACTGGGTGTCGTTCGATCCGTCGTACGGACAGGGCGACGCCACGATCACGGTGACCGTGGCCGCAAACCGTACGCTCGACGAACGCACGGCGACGATCTCGGCCTATGTCATCAAGGGCGAGAACGTCACGCTGCCCGTGACGCAGGCCGCTGCGAGCGCTTCGGACCTGGCGACGCACTACTATGTCAAGACCGACGGCTCGGCCGACAAGGACGGCCTGACATGGGAGACGGCGACCACGCTGGCCAACGCGATCGACCAGGCGATGAACGGCGACGTGATCCATGTGGCTGCGGGTTCCTACGTGCCTTCGGTTCCGCTGACGGGCATGAAGACCGCGCTGGACAACACGTTCGAAATCCACAGCAACTTCTCGATGATCGGCGGCTATCCGGCCGATGCGGCCGAGGGCGCCGTGGCTGATCCCGTGGCGAACGAGACGATTCTGGACGGCGACCACGCCGTATGCCACGTGGTTGCGGTGACGGCGGCCAAGATGAACGGCATGAAGGCTTCGCTCGACGGATTCACGATCAAGAACGGTTCGTCGCAGTTCAGTACGGTGGGCAGCACGACGATAGGCGGCGTGAAGTTCTACCAGAGTTACGGCGCGGGCATTTTCATCGGCAACGCGACGGTGGACATCCTCAACTGCAAGATCGTCGACAATACGGACATCCGCATGGGCGCCATCCGTGTCGACGCCGGAGCCGAGGCGTTGTTCGACAACTGCGTGGTTGCCGACAATGCGACCAAGTCGACGACGACGTACAACTGCGGCGGCCTGTGGGCCGACGGAGCCAAACTGCTGCGGATCAACAACTGTACGTTCAGCAACAACAAGGCGTCGGGCGTAGCTCCCTGTATCTACGTCTTCGGCGACACGGGCGGCAAGACCAATGTGCTGATCAGCAACACCACGATTTCGGGCAACAGCGTCAATCCCGAGCATGCGACCCTAAACGGCGGCGGTATCTACGTCCGCGAAAACGGCAACCTGGTGATCGTCAATTCGACGGTCTGCGGCAACCATTCCGGAAAGGGCGGCGGTATCGCGGTCTACGGCAAGGCGGCCAAGCCGAGCAAGGCGGTGATCGTCAGCTGTACGATTGCCGGCAACACGACGGTGACGGCCGGAAACGGTGCGGGATTGCAGCAGGCTGCCGTCGGAGGGGCCATCGAGGTCTACAATACGCTGATCTCGGGCAATACGACGGACGGCGCGGCCGACGATGTCGCCTGGTTCAAGGACGCCAGCTACAAGGTCGCCAACTCCATTATCGGAGGCACGGTCTACAATGCCGACGGTATGGCTGTCGCAGGCGCGGCGTTCGATCCTGCCTCGATGCTCAGCCCGCTGGGCGACAACGGCGGTGCGACGAAGACCTGCGTGCTGCTCGGCGACGCGAATCCGGCGCGCCAGTACGGCATGTCCGCTTCGGAGCTGAAGATCCTGGGCGAGACGCTCGATCCGGCCTTCGGCGAGGCGGTCAGCGCCATCGACCAGACCGGCGCTTCGCGCACGGGCAAGACGGTGATCGGAGCCGTCGTGAAATAAATCTGTTCACAGGGGGCGTGCTTTCATCGGTGCGCCCCTTTTTTTGTATCTTTGGGGTCGTAACGCCCCTTTTATCTGTCGCGGCGTCCGGCCGCCCCCCCCGCAAGGAGGTGCGGTTTTGCATCGGCCCGACTTTTTTATGATCTTTACAGTTATGAAACTTTACAGAACCGGACTGCTGCTGCTTGCAGTCCTATGCACAATCCCGGTGTTTGCCGGGCAGCCGCCGCGGCTGAAGGTGGGTTCCTCGTCCGGGATTTTCGGCCCGGTGACGAACTGGACCTACGAAACCTTCGCCGAGGCGAAGAGGGCTGGCATCGACGCCATCGAGATCAGCGCGTCGACGCTGTTCCTGAACAAGGAGATGACCGACGATCGGCAGATCGAGGCGCGCTGCCGTCAGCTGAAGCGCGACCTCAAGCGCGCCGGAATCGAAATCTGGTCTGTGCACATGCCTTTCGGCCGCGAGATCGACCTCTCGCAGACGGACGAGGCCGTGCGGCAGCGGAGTGTCGAACTGCACCGCCGCGTGCTGCGCTTCTGCAAGATCCTGTCGCCGCGGATCGTGCTGTTCCACCCGAGCTGGTATCTCGGGCACGGGGAGCGCGACGCGCGGATCGCGCAGCTGGTGCGCTCGGTCGGGGAGCTGCTTCCCGATGCGAAGAAGATCGGCGCCCGGGTGGTGATCGAGAACATGCTGGGCTACGAACTGGTCAAGGACGGGAACTACGAACGCCCGCTGGGCCGTACGGTCGAAGAGGTGCTGCACATCATGTCGCTCGTGCCCCGGGAGGTGGACGCCGCGGTCGACACCAACCACATCGACAATCCCGAACTGCTGATCAGTGCGCTCGGACGCCGGGTGAGGACGATTCACGTCAGCGACGGCGACGGCCGCAGCGAGTGTCACGAACTGCCGGGCCAGGGCCGGGGCGACAACGACTGGACGGCGATCCTGAAGGCCCTGTACGAGGATGCGCACTACCGGGGCGTCTTCATGTACGAGGTGAAGAAGGCGGAGTTCCCGCAGTTGAAGGCTTGTTACGACCGGTTGTACGAACAGTACGTGCAGTCGAAGCAATAAGGACGGTCGGGTTAAATGAGAACGCGGTTTGATGCAATTTCATCAAACCGCGTTCTTTGATTCCGGGCCGCTGGCCGGTCACCTGCGGACCACGATGCAGTTGGGGACCCCGCGCTCGCCCTCGTGGTCGAAGCGGCGGTTGTCGTAGGGATGGTTGAGGACGCCTTCCTGCGCCGTCCAGAGCGTCGAAGAGCCGCCGCCGTCGAGGTTCAGCGCCTCGGTAAGACCTAACTGGCGTGCGATGTAGGCTGTTTCGGCGATGGTCGCGCCGTCGCCCTGGCCTTTGAAACGCCCGTCGATCACGGCCATCACCACCGTGCCGTCGGCCCGTTTGCCGATCAGCGTCCGGGGATGGCGGCGCGTGTAGAAACTGCTCCCGGAGGTGTATTCGACCACCTTGCCGCCGTCGATCAGCACCGGGCCTGCGGCCAGCGCCGAGCGGTAGCGGCGCGCCACGTCGGCATACTGCGTCGTGTCGCACGGGAAGATCTCCATCCGGCGGCCCTTGCGGTCCTTGAAGGCGATGACGCCGTTGGTGCGGAATGCCTCCTCGGGGGTGGTGCGTCCCACGATCTTCCTGTCGAGCAGGACGAAGGTGACCGGTTCGAAGGTTTTGACGTTGAAGTAGCTGCCGTTGACGGCGATCTCCGCGCCGGCGGCCTTCCCCAGATCGCTCGTGGACTCGGCCCTGCGGTCGAGGTGGACGATCGAGGTGGTGAACCTGCGTCCGGGGTAGGTGGCGACGGAGATGCTCTGCCGCGACCCGAACATGTCGATCTGGGCGTAGCGGCATTCGGCGCCGCCGCCGAGGTCGGCCGTGCGCCATTGGGCGGTGGCGAATGCAATCGAGTCGCGGGGAGTCTGTGCCGCGGCGCTGGAGGAAAAGAGGAGCAGCAAGGCTCCCGTCAGAATTTTGTTCATGGTTCGGATAAACGGGTTAGTAGCCACAAATTTACGCATTTAGCACGGATTTAGCAAGCGTCGGAGCCGCTATTTTCGGGGAAAAACGGACGCCGGACCCTCCCGGAAACGAAAGCGCCCCCGGAAGTCCGGAGGCGCTGGCTTTTCGGGGCGGAAAGCTGTTTACTGCCTGGCCTTGGTGTAGACCGTGTCTGTGCCCTCGATCGTGAGGGTGTAGTTTCCGTCGGCCGTTTTGGCGATCACGCCCGTCTGGGTGAAGTCGATGGTCTGGCCGTTGCCGAGGCTCTGGCCCTTGAGCAGGATTTTGTCCGCCTCGCCCTGAAGCTCCCACGAGGTGTAGACCAGCGTCGCCATGTTGATCGACCTGGCTGCGCCTTCGACCATGATCTCGACGCCCATGACGCCTTCGGGAGCAATCGGGTCGGGCATCGTCCATTTGCCGACGGCTTCGGCGTAGGTGGGATCGGTCGCAATCTTCGTGGCGGCGGCGCCGTCCTTCAGCTTGCCCGTGTAGTCTACGGTGACGGGGGCGCCGAGCAGCAGGCCGTTGGCGTCGCTCTTGTCGGCGGCCGTGGTCGCGAAGGTGCAGGTGCTCTCGTCGGTCAGTGCACGGACGGTGACGGTGTTCATCGAGGCGTCGGTGATGAATCCCGAGAAGGTTTTGGGGCTGTTGTCGGTGCAGGCCGTCAGGCCGGCGAAAGCCAGTGCGGCGATCAGGGATTTGATGTTGTTCATGGTGTCGGATTTATCGGATTTGCATGTTGCAGCTAATATACGGAACTCTCGCTTAATGTGTGCCGTTTGCACGTGATTTTACATATTCGTCGATGGCTTTGGCCGCGGTGCGTCCCGCGCCCATGGCCAGGATGACCGTCGCGGCGCCCGTCACGGCGTCGCCGCCTGCGAAGACGCCCGGACGGGTCGTCGCGCCGCGCTCGTCGGCCGTGATGCAGCCGCGGCGGGTGGTTTCCAGACCGGCGGTCGTGGCGGCCAGCAGCGGATTGGGCGAGGTTCCCAGCGCCATGATCACCACGTCGCATTCGATTTCGAACTCCGAGCCCTCCTTCACCACCGGCGAGCGGCGGCCGCTTTCGTCGGGTTCGCCCAGCTCCATCTCCACGCACCGCAGGCCCGTCACCCAGCCTTTTTCGTCGCCGAGGACCTCGGTGGGGTTGGTCAGCATGCGGAAGCGGATGCCCTCCTCCTTGGCGTGGTGGACCTCCTCGACGCGCGCCGGAAGCTCTTTTTCCGAACGGCGGTAGACGATCGTGGCCTCGGCGCCCAGCCGTTTGGCCGTGCGCACGGCGTCCATCGCCACGTTGCCGCCGCCCACGACCACGACGCGCTGTCCGACGTAGATCGGGGTGTCGTACGCCTTGTCGTAGGCATGCATCAGGTTGGCCCGCGTGAGGAACTCGTTGGCCGAAACCACGCCGTTGAGGTTCTCGCCCGGGATACCCATGAAGCGGGGCAGCCCGGCGCCCGAGCCGATGAATACGGCGTCATAGCCTTCGTCGTCCAGCAGCGAGTCGATCGTCACGGTGCGGCCCACGATCACGTCGGTCTCGATCCCGACGCCCAGCCGTTCGACCTGGGCGATCTCGCGCGCCACGATCCGCTCCTTCGGGAGGCGGAATTCGGGAATGCCGTAACCCAGCACGCCGCCCACCTTGTGCAGCGCCTCGAAAATCTTCACTTCGTAGCCCATGCGGGCCAGGTCGCTGGCGCAGGCCAGCCCGGCCGGGCCGCTGCCGATGACGGCGACCGTGCAGCCTGCCGCCG
>OWHY01001062.1_pt1 | contig 11616 bp, 8 predicted proteins | sample 1732971 | NCBI WGS metagenome assembly OWHY01 (sample SAMN05065775, study PRJEB22554) | human gut metagenome | biome: ENVO:2100002; feature: ENVO:00000062; material: ENVO:00002003 | host: Homo sapiens | place: USA
TCGTCGGCAGCGTCAGATGTGTATAAGAGACAGCACCAAGGGTGCACACCACCTGAACGTCAACGTACTGAACCGCGAGATGCTCGAAGACGCCATGGAGCACCCCGAGAAATATCCGCAGCTGACGATCCGCGTCTCGGGCTACGCCGTGAACTTCACCAAGTTGAGCCGCGAACACCAGCTCGAAGTCATCAGCCGCAGCTTCCACGAAAGGATGTAACGGCTTGAAAAGCCGCTTTTAGGGGCGGGCGCAGGATTTGCATACCGGAACCCGGTTTGCGCCCGACCCCCCTTATTCAAAAACAAGGAACAATCATGCTTCGTGTACATTCTTACGAATCCATGGGAACATTCGACGGGCCGGGACTCCGGCTCGTCGTTTTCCTCCAAGGCTGCAATTTCCGCTGTCTCTACTGCGCCAACCCCGACACGATCGAGGCCGGAGCGGGCACATTGACCGACCCTGCGGAGATCCTGCGCATGGCCGTCGACCAGAAGCCCTTCTTCGGGCGGCGCGGCGGCGTGACCTTCTCGGGCGGGGAACCCACCTTCCAGGCCGCGGAACTCGTTCCGCTCGTAAAGTCGTTGAAGGAGGCCGGCATCCACGTCTGCATCGACTCGAACGGCGGGGTGTGGAACCCGGCCGTCGAGGAGCTGCTGGGGCTGGTCGACCTGGTGCTGCTGGACGTGAAGCAGGCCGATTCCGAACGCCACCGCGCCCTCACCGGACGCGAAAACGCGCAGACGCTCCGCACGGCCGCCTGGCTCGAAGCCCACGGAAAACCCTTCTGGCTACGCTACGTGCTGGTTCCGGGCATCAGCGACGCCGAAGCCGACATCCGTGCGCTGGGCGAACGCCTCGGCGGCTACAAGTCGGTCGAGCGGGTCGAACTGCTCCCCTACCACACCCTCGGAGTGCATAAGTACGAGGCGATGGGGCTGGAGTACAAACTCCGCGACGTGCGGGAGAACACCCCCGAACAGCTCGACCGCGCCGCGGCCCTGCTGCGCGAATACTTCCCGACGGTGGTGGTCAACTGACCCGAAGGGGACGTCCGCCGGAGGGAGTGCGGACAACCAAAAATCCGGGACGCCGCGGCGAAAACGCACGGCGGTCCCGGATTTTTTTCGTACCTTCGCCGGAAATCCATTTCTGCGACAATGAAGAACCGACTTCCCGACCTGAACGTCCCGGCCCGCGAACGCATCGGCTGGGTGGACCTCCTGCGCGTGATCGCCTGCTTTCTGGTGGTCTTCTCCCACAGCTGCGACGCCTTCGTCGCCGTGTTCGACAGCGACCGCGCCACCTTCCTGCAAGGAGCGTTGGCAGGCAGTTTCGTCCGGGCCTGCGTGCCGCTGTTCGTGATGATGTCGGGCGTGCTGCTGCTGCCCGTGCGGACCGGAACGGGGGCTTTCTACCGCAAGCGGATCGGCCGCGTCCTCCTGGCGCTGGTCTTCTGGTCGCTGACGCTGCCCGTGCTCTACTACCTGTATATGCGCTACGTCGGGACCTCCAGTCCGTCGATCGACCCCGCGCTGTTCACCGGCGAAGCGACGCTGCACAAGATGTGGACCTTCGTCTTCAACTTCTGCTACGACACCACGCCGCTCTGGTATCTCTATATGCTGATAGGACTTTATCTGATCATGCCGCTGATCAGCCCGTGGCTCGAACGGGCCTCGCGGCGCGAGTTGCAGAGCGTCCTCGCGATCTGGGGCGTGACGCTGCTGCTGCCCTACGTGAAGATGCTGGCCCCGGCGCTCGGCTACACGGGCAATTACGGCAACACGGGGCTTTACGGCGTCTGCGACTGGAACGAGTTCGGCACGTTCCACTACGTCTCGGGCTTCGCCGGTTACCTCGTACTGGCCTTCTACCTCGTGAAATTCCCGCCCGCATGGAACTGGCGCAAGACATTGGGCATCTGCATCCCGACCTTCCTCGCCGGATACCTCGCCACGGGGCTGGGTTACGTGGTGATGCAGAAACATTTTCCGGGCAACTACGCCTACCTCGAAATCGTCTGGTATTTCGCCGGCATCAACGTCTTTATGATGACCGCCCCGGTCTTCATCCTCGTGCAGAAGGCCGCCGCACGGCCCCGCGCATGGCTCTCGCGGCTGGCGGGCGCGACGTTCGGCATCTACCTCTGCCACTTCATCTTCGTTCAGGCCGGCTACGACCTCGTGCAGCGGATTCCGGGACTTCCCGCGCTGGCGCGCATCGCGCTGATCGCCTGCGGGGCCTTCGCCGTGAGCTGGGCGGTGGTGCGGCTGATGCAGCGGTGGAGCGTGACGCGCCGGCTGGTGGAGTAATGCGCTACCAGCACTCGGCCTTGTCTTTCAATTCGGGAATCCGGTCTTTCGTGAAGACCGGATTTTTGATGCCCTGCCGCTTCTGGGCCGTGTAGTCGGCCAGCAGCAGGAAGGCCTGACGGCCCAGCAGCACGATCGCCGCCAGATTGCACAGCGTCATCAGCGCCATCGTCACATCGGCCAGGCTCCATGCCAGATCGAGCGTCGCCAAGGATCCGAAGAGCACCATCGCGCCGACCAGCATCCGGTAGAGCGTCAGCGCCCACGGCCGCGGAGTGATGAAGCGGATGTTGGCTTCGCCGTAGTAATAATTGCCGATAATCGACGAAAAGGCGAACAGGAAGATCGCCACGGCGACGAACACCCCGCCCGCGGGACCGATCTCGCTCTCCAGAGCCGCCTGCGTCAGCTGAATGCCGTTGAGCGAAGCGTCGGGAACGCCCCCGAACAGGATGATGAAGGCCGTGCAGGTGCAGATGACGAGCGTATCGGTGAAGACCCCGAGGGTCTGGATAAGTCCCTGCTTCACGGGGTGCGAAACGTGGGCCGTGGCGGCGACGTTCGGGGCCGAACCCATACCGGCCTCGTTGCTGAAAAGTCCCCGCTTGATGCCCTGCATCAACGCCGCGCCGACCGCGCCGCCCAGCGTCTGCTCCCAGCCGAAAGCGTCGGCGACGATCAGTTCCAGCACTTCGGGCAGCCGCCCGAGGTTGAACAGCACGACGCCCAGCGCCAGCACGATGTACCCCAGCGCCATAATCGGGACGATCACGCCGCTGACACGCGCAATGCGCCGTATGCCTCCGAAGATGATGAGCAGCGTCAGCGCCGTGAGCACGACGCCCACCCACACATGATCGGCGCCGAAAGCTCCCTCCCACGCGGCGCAGATCGTGTTGCTCTGCACCGAGTTGAAGGCGAATCCGAAGGTCACGGAGATCAGCACGGCGAACAGCACGCCCATCCACCTCCGCCCGAGGCCGCGTTCCATGTAGTAGGCCGGACCGCCGATGAAAGAGTCCCTGCCGCGGCGTTTGTAAAGCTGTGCGAGGGTCGACTCGACGAAAGCGCTCGCGGCGCCCACAAGGGCGATGACCCACATCCAGAAGACCGCGCCGGGTCCCCCGACGACGATGGCCGTGGCGACGCCCGCGAGATTCCCCGTGCCGACGCGGCTGGCCAGCGACACGGCGAAAGCCTGGAACGACGAGACGTGCCGCTCGCCCTTCGGGCCGCTTCCGGCCGACTCGCCCAGCACGCGCATCATCTCGCCCAGCAGGCGGAACTGCACGCCCCGCGTGCGCAGGGTGAACCACACGGCACACCCCAAGAGCGCCGCGACCAGCACATAGGTCCACAGCACGTCGTTCACGCCGCCGATCCAACGGGAAAGAGTCTCCATCAGCATACTTTACACGATCCGACAGCAAAGTTAATGCTAAAACGCATTTTCCGCCGGACATTCGCCGGAAAGATGCGGCGCGGCACGAAAAAAACGCCCCGCCTGCGCAGGGGCGTCCGCCGTCACCGCGCCCGCAGGGTATACTCCCCGGCCCGCTCCGTAACGGCCTTCTGCAACTCCCCGAGGCCGACTTCCGGCCCGGAGTACTCCACGGCGGCCACCGGAGGGTCCAGCGTCACGACCGCCTTCACGCCGTCGAGGGCGTTCAGCGCATGTTCCACATGCATCCGGCAATGATTGCACGTCATGCCGTCCACGATAAATTCCTTTTTCATCTTTTCTTCGGTTTCAACCGGTTCGTCATGTTCACACTCATCGCCGATCCGCCGGCGTTTCAGCCGCAAGCTGTTGGCCACGACGCTCACGCTGCTCAAGGCCATGGCCGCCCCGCCGATCATCGGGTCGAGCAGAAACCCCCAGAGGGGATAGAGCGCCCCGGCCGCTACGGGAATGGCGACGAGGTTGTAAATGAAGGCCCAGAAGAGGTTCTGGCGAATCGTCCGCACGGTGAGCTGCGACAGCCGGATCATCTCCGGGATTTTCCGGAGGTCCGACGAGAGGATCGTCACCATCGCGGTATCCATCGCAATGTCGCTCCCCCGCCCCATGGCGACGCTCAAATCGGCCTGCGCGAGAGCCGCGCTGTCGTTGATCCCGTCGCCGGCCATGGCCACCGTCCGGCCTTCGGACTGCAACTGCCGGACGAATCCGGCCTTTTCGTGCGGCAGGACGCCCGCCCGGAAACGGGTGATCCCGGCTTTCCGGGCCGTTTCGCGCGCCGAACCGGCGTTGTCGCCCGTCAGCATCCAGACCGTGATTCCCAGCGCGTGCAGCCGGGCGACGGCCCCGGCCGACGAGGGTTTCAGCGCATCGGCAAGGGCGAGCACGGCGCGCGTCCGCTCCTCGTCGGCGAACCAAACCACGGTCTTCGCCTCCTGCATCCACCCTTCGGCCAGCCGTTGCAGGCGGGCGTCGGGCACGATGCCGTGGCGGGACAGCAGCGCGTCGTTCCCGGCATACCAGGTCCGCCCCTCCGCGACGCCCCGGACACCCTGTCCGGGAATGCTTTCGAACCCGGTCACGGGAACGTCCCGCTCCCCGCCGAGCGATTCGACGACGGCCTGCGAAAGCGGATGCCCCGAGCGTTTTTCAAGGCTGAACAGAATCCGCCGCGCCGTCTCCGGCCCTTCGGCCCACGCAGCGTCCACGACCGACGGACGGCCTTCGGTGAGCGTTCCGGTCTTGTCCAGCACCACGGTGTCGACCTTCCGGGCCACCTCCAGGCTCGCAGCGTCCTTGACGAGGATGCCCTGTCCGGCGCCCTTGCCGATCCCGACCATGAGGGCCGTGGGCGTCGCCAGACCCAGCGCACAGGGGCACGCGATGATCAGCACGGTCACCAGCGCCAGCAGCCCGCGGGTGAAGCCCTCCTCCGGAGCGAAAAGCATCCACGCCGCGAAGGTCAGCACGGCGAGGACGATGATGGCGGGAACGAAAACGCCGGCGATCCGGTCGACGGTCCGCTGCACGGGGGCCTTGCTGCCCTGCGCATCCCGCACCATGCGGATGATCCGGGCCAGCACCGTGTCCTGCCCCACCCTGTCGGCCCGGAAACGGAACGCACCGTTGCCATTCATCGTTCCGGCGAACACCGCCGCACCCTCCTGTTTGCAGACGGGGAGCGGTTCCCCGCTGAGCATGCTCTCGTCGACATACGACGCGCCTTCGGCCACCGTGCCGTCCACGGCGATGCGTTCGCCGGGATGCACGGCGACCAGATCCCCGGCGCGAAGCTCCGCAACGGGCACGGAGCGTTCGCCCGAAGGGGTGATCACCGTGACGGTTTTCGGTTGCAGGCCCATCAGTTTCGCGATGGCCGTCGTCGTGCCGCGCTTCGCCCGCTCCTCAAGCAGCCGCCCCAGCAGGATGAAGGCGACGATGACGGCCGCCGACTCGAAATAGACGTGCGGCTCGATGCCCCTCGACAGCCAGAATTCCGGGAAAAACAGGTTGAAAAGGCTGAACAGATAGGCGATTCCGGTACTGACGGCAACCAGCGTATCCATGTTGGCCGCCCCGTGGCGGAGCTGTTTCCAGGCGTTGACGAAGAACTCCCGTCCCAGTCCGAAAACGACCGGGGTGGAGAGCGCCCACACGGCGTATTTCACGGCCGGAGCGTCCATGAACAGCATGCCTCCGGCCACAATCGGAAGACAAAGCCCCGCCGCCCAAAGAGTCCGCCGTTTGAGCGCCCGGTAATGCGCCGCACGAACGTGCGCCGCCTCGTCCTCCGCCGGGCCTTCCGCGTCGGTCAGCAGGTCGTAACCGGCCGCCTGCACGGCCCGCTTCAGCGTCCCGGGAGAGCACTCCCCCGAACGGTAGTCCACCCGCGCCGTAGCGGAAGCGTAGTTCACATGCGCAGACTCGACGCCCGGCAGGCCGTTGAGCGCCTTATCGACCCGGACTGCGCACGAAGCGCAGCTCATGCCTGCGACCGGGAACGTATTCGTGATGATCTTACTCTTTTCCATGGGAACAAAGGTAAGGTCCCGACACGCTCCGGGTGTTACAGAATTATGGATATGATTTATACCTACACTTCATCCAGCGGTTTCAGGCCGCGTCCTTTCAGCCGGCGGAATTCAGTGGGCGACATCCCGGTCTGGGCGCGGAACTGGGCGCTGAGGTGCGCCACGCTCGAATAACGGAGTTTGTCGGCGATCTCGCTGACGGTCAGGTCGCCGTAGGCCAGCAGTTCCTTGACCCGCTCGATCCGCTGGGCGAGGAAGTATTTCTCGATGCTGATGCCGTTGACCTCCGAAAAGAGCTTGCTCAACGCACTGTAATCACGGTGGCAGCGTTCGCGCAGGTAATCCGACAGGTTGACTTTCGAGGCATCTTCGCTGTAATGCACCAATTCGATCACGGCCGTCCGGATCTGCTCGATGAGGCGCATCCGGCTGTCGTCGATCAGTTCGAACCCGTAGGCTTCGAGCAGTTTGCGGAACGCCTCCCGCTGCTCCCGGCCGGGCTTCTCCTGCACGACGACCGTTCCCAGTCCGACATCGAGGGGCGTGAACCCCGCTTTTTCGAGCAGCCGGGTGACGACCAGAATGCAGCGGTTGCAAACCATGTTTTTGATATAAAAGACGTTCTCCCGTTCCATAACCGCATTCGTTTTATCCGTAAATATAACACAAAAACGATTCCGTCCCGCCGACCGTCTTCCAGCCTTTCAGGTTCCGGCCGTTGAAAAGCGTCGGCCACGGGACCTGCGCTCCGACGAAGGTGCAGGGTCCCCAACAGTGCAAGAGTCTCTTTTTCCTATCAGTCGGGCAGTTTTGATCGTACGAATATAGTCTATTTTTTTCGGGTCTTCAGCCTGTTCCCCTGCAAAATTAACCTCTGACCCGCTCCGTATTCCGAAAAAGTTTCGTAACTTCGGCACAGCAAACCCATAGACGAAGCCATGAAACATGCGCACATCCTGCTGCTGCTCCCTTGCGGCATGCTGCCGCCGCTCGCCGGGGCGCAGCGCACGGAGCCGCCCGGCCGGTTCGACATCGCACCGGAATAACCACCCCGAAAACAAGCAAACCAACCAAAAACAACCATGAAGAAAACCGCAATCACCCTCTTTTTCCTGCTTCAGGCCGCGGGTCTGTTTTCGCAGATCGCCCGCCCGGAATATCCCCGCCCGCAGTTCGAGCGGACGGACTGGATCAACCTGAACGGCGAATGGACCTACACGTTCGATTTCGGCGCAAGCGGCCTGGAACGCGGCTACGCCGGCTCGAAGGGATTCGACGGCAAAATCATCGTGCCGTTCGCCCCGGAGAGCAAGCTCTCGGGCGTCGGCCACACGGACTTCATAGGCCGCATCTGGTACCAGCGTACGATCGACATTCCGGCAGACTGGTCGGGACGCAACGTGATGCTCAACTTCGGAGCCGTGTACTACACCTCCGAGGTGTATGTCGACGGCCGCTTCGTCGGACGCCACTTCGGAGGCAGCACGTCGTTCTCCTACGACATCACCGCATTCGTGAAGCCGGGCGGCAGCCACAGTCTGGTCGTCTTCGCCACGAGCGACCTGCGCAGCGGCAAACAGACTGCCGGCAAACAGTCGCTGCAATACGCCTCGCACAGTTGCGACTACACCCGCACGACAGGCATCTGGCAGACGGTGTGGATGGAGGCCGTGGCTCCCGAGGCCCTCGCACGCGTCCAAATGACGACCGACATCGACCAGCAGCAGCTGATCGTCGCCCCGCAGTTCTTCCGGGAAAGCCCGAACACGCTCCGGGTGACCCTTCGGGACGGCGGCAAGGTCGTCGGCACGCGGCAGGTCCGGGCGTCGAACAGCAGCGTCGTCGTCATCCCGGTCAAAAAGGCCCGGCTCTGGAGTCCCGAAGACCCGTTCCTCTACGACCTGACCTACGAGGTGGTCGCCCCCGACGGCCAGGTGCTCGACGCCGTGAAATCCTATGTCGGGATGCGCAAGGTCCACATCGAAGGCAACAAAATCTACCTCAACAACGAACCCTATTACCAGCGGCTGGTGCTCGACCAGGGTTTCTACCCCGACGGTATCTGGACCGCCCCGTCGGACGACGCCCTGCGCCGCGACATCGAGCTGGGACTGGCCGCCGGGTTCAACGGCGCACGCCTGCATCAGAAGGTTTTCGAGGAACGCTACTATTACTGGGCCGACAGACTCGGCTACATCACCTGGGGCGAAAGCCCCAGCTGGGGAATGGATGCCAACGACGTGGAAACGGCCCGCAACTTCCTCTCCGAGTGGGCCGAATGCGTGGTCCGCGACCGGAACCACCCCTCGCTGCTGACGTGGACGCCGATGAACGAGGAGTGGTGGCCCGACAACACGCAGTTCCCGCGCTTCGCCTCCGACGTCTACGACCTGACGGGGCGCCTCGACCCGACGCGCCCCGTCAACACCGTCAGCGGCGGCGCCGTCGTCAGGACCGACATCTGGGCCGTCCACAATTACGAGCAGAACCCGGCCAAACTGAAAGAGAAAATCTTCAGCGACGGCACGTTCTTCCATCCCCGCCTGCGGACGACCCGCGACCAGACGCGCAACATCGGATTCAACGAGGTGAAGGCGACCGCAAACTACGCCTGGCCGCAGTACGATGGCTCGTGCCCCTACCTGGTCGATGAATTCGGCGGCATCAAATGGGTGAAGGACCAGGAGAAGCAGGCCACGGATTCCCAGACCGAATCGTGGGGTTACGGACAGGCGCCCCGTACGCTCGAAGAGTTCTACACGCGGCTCGAAGGCCAGGTAGACGCGCTGCTCTCGCTCTCCGGACAGGTGTGGGGCTATTGCTACACCCAGCTCACGGACGTGGAACAGGAACAGAACGGCATCTATTGCTACGACCGCTCGGCCAAGTTCGACATGGACCGGATCAAGGCCATTTTCAGCAAACGCCCGGAACATCCCGCCCGATAACGCGCCGGACAGCCGCCCGCCCGAATGAAGCGCACCCCGAAAATCCGGAAAAGGATTTCGGGGTGCGCTTTTTATCCGGTTCGTCATCGTCCGCCCGCGGCAGAGCCTCGTGCGCGAATGCGCCCGGGAACAGAAGGCGTCGCTGAATTTCCATTCGCGTGTTTTCCCGGTTTCAGAGTCTCGATATAAAGTATTCCTGCATATTCCAACGATATGCCCTTGATGAACGCTGCAATTGGGGATGCTTCATGTCGGTGCGTCGCACGGCGAGTGGCGGACGGTCCGACATGCGACCTTCTGTTTTCGGCACCATGAACTCCCGAAGGCAAAAAGCCACAGCGCCGGCACACTCCGCAATAGCAACCGACGGTTTTTAAATTATTCACGAAATATAAAAAAAGTCTCCACGGAGTACGCGGAGACAATAGGTTGAAAACCTTCGGCATATAGCCTTATTGTGATAAGATGTAGAATTCTTACACCACAAATATATAAAAAAAACTTTAGTTGTGGTTTGATGTAGAATTTCGATAAGATACAACTAATTGTCCGATGTTGTGGCTGCTTCGTTTGTTGTGGTTTGATGTAGAATTTCGATAAGATACAACCGGCCGTTCTTAACGGCAGCGCGATCTGTAGTTGTGGTTTGATGTAGAATTTCGATAAGATACAACCGCTCCGATCATGCCGAATAGGCCTCCAACGTTGTGGTTTGATGTAGAATTTCGATAAGATACAACGTATAGCAGAATAGGAAGCAATCCACGATAGTTGTGGTTTGATGTAGAATTTCGATAAGATACAACAATAAGCGAGATACGAATCGGCCGTACACGTTGTGGTTTGATGTAGAATTTCGATAAGATACAACCGAAGGTGTTTCCATGTCCGGCGTTTCTACGTTGTGGTTTGATGTAGAATTTCGATAAGATACAACGATAGGCGGCGACCAGTTCCGGGTTGGCCTGTTGTGGTTTGATGTAGAATTTCGATAAGATACAACTCGAAGGATCGTTGTACGCGTTTTCATAATGTTGTGGTTTGATGTAGAATTTCGATAAGATACAACTTCGTGATCAGCACGGTGACAGAATCCCCGGTTGTGGTTTGATGTAGAATTTCGATAAGATACAACAGGAGGCTTTATGGGAAGAACGGATCGAGAGTTGTGGTTTGATGTAGAATTTCGATAAGATACAACGCGGTCAGCGTATCCTCTCCGTTCTCGATGTTGTGGTTTGATGTAGAATTTCGATAAGATACAACGCTGCGTAAACGCGGGTTGATCGTTACGCGGTTGTGGTTTGATGTAGAATTTCGATAAGATACAACTAGTCCATTTTCGAAGCTGGTATGAACACGTTGTGGTTTGATGTAGAATTTCGATAAGATACAACGCATAGACCCTTCGCGCGTGGTCATCATCAGTTGTGGTTTGATGTAGAATTTCGATAAGATACAACAAGGCGGGAGCAAAAGCGCTTCGAGGACCAGTTGTGGTTTGATGTAGAATTTCGATAAGATACAACGGAATGTAAAGTAAATTGTATACATTTGCAGTTGTGGTTTGATGTAGAATTTCGATAAGATACAACATCTCTTGATCTGTCTTGTCAGTCCAGATGTTGTGGTTTGATGTAGAATTTCGATAAGATACAACATAAAGTAAATTGTATACATTTGCAGTGTGTTGTGGTTTGATGTAGAATTTCAATAAGATACAACCGGCAGTATTGGAATGCTGCATAATTGCAACTGTTGTTTACATTACCCTTTTGACTCAAGAAGATTTCAAACTCCCTTAAATACGTCAAATCCAATTCATCAAAACGCATATTGACCGAGCGGAATTGCGACACAAGGACCAACGTTACCTTATGTTTGCTGGCGGAACTGTACTTTTCGACTTTTTCCAAGCGTTCGATAATCTGTTTGAAGTACTCCCCGACCGTGCAGTTGATTCGTTTGCCGTTCTGTTCAAACAGCGTATCGAATGTAACGGGAATTTCCAGCACCTCCAACTTTTTGATTTTCCTCTCGTATTCACGTATCTTGGAGGTTATTTGAAACTGTATTTCTGCTCTATCGGGGCAGTCGGCGGTAGGTTGTTGCTTGTCGAAATCCCAATGCACCAAAGCTTCCGAAATGCCCAGACCGACGAACTTACGGCGGCGGTCATGGGTAAAGACAAGAGCAAGAGGGGCTAAACGGTTTCTGTTGATAGCGTCTCTGCGACATACGACGTTGATTGTCATAATCTTTACGGATTACGCAAGCAACAAAATGCGATTCGTGTGTTACACGATTTTCATTAGTGTCCCGTTAAAATTGGGACGAAGTTAATATTAATCAAATAGTC
>OWHY01001077.1_pt1 | contig 11457 bp, 17 predicted proteins | sample 1732971 | NCBI WGS metagenome assembly OWHY01 (sample SAMN05065775, study PRJEB22554) | human gut metagenome | biome: ENVO:2100002; feature: ENVO:00000062; material: ENVO:00002003 | host: Homo sapiens | place: USA
TTTTTTCAAGCAGAAGACGGCATACGAGATGAGCGCTAGTCTCGTGGGCTCGGAGCTGTGTATAAGAGACAGCCAGGAAGACCATCCAGTTCTAGCTACGCAGGAGGACATGGACCGATTTTAAGAGGTGCTTATGGCAAATAAAATCAAAGGAATTACGATTGAAATTGGTGGAGATACCAAGAAACTGGACAAGGCTCTTTCTGGGACTAATAAAACCATATCGACTACACAGAAAGAGTTAAAGGCGGTTGAAAAGGCCCTAAAGATGGACCCTGGCAATACAGAGTTACTGGAGCAAAAGCAAAGGCTTTTAGCAAATGCTGTTTCAGCGACAAGTGAAAAATTAAAAACTTTGGAAGAAGCTGCCAAAACAGCAGATGATGCACTATCAAGAGGAAAGGCATATGAAGCGAAGTATGCTCCGTTGAAACAAGAAATTGATGAAGTATCAGAATCATTAAAAGGTTTGCAGGCGAACCAAGAGCGGATGGAACAAGATTTAGCATCAGGGAAAATTTCAACAGAGACATACAACAATTTCAGAAAGTCTGTTTATGAAACAACGCAGACGTTGGATGCATTAAAAGAAAAGCAAAAGGAAGTTGAAGCTGAATTTTCTGGGACAAGAATAAGTCAGGCGCAGTATGATGCTTTGCAACGGGAATTAGTCGAAACAAAAGAGGCGGCTAAAGATGCGGAAAAGGCGCTGGACGATTTTAGCGTTGCTGGGTCTAAAATTAGTGCTGCGGCAGGAAATATTGCTGATGGAGCGGGAAAAGTACAAAATGCGACAAAAGGTATATCTACGGCGGCAACTGGAATTTTAACTGCGGCCGTTGCAACAGTTCCTGCCACAGAAGAATTAAGAACGTCGTTGTCCATGCTTGAAAATAATGCACGACAAGCTGGAGTCGGGCTAGATGCAACTAAAAAGGCGTTTGAAGATCTCTATGTGGTGTCCGGAGAAACTGACAGTAGTGTAGAGGCTGTGTCTAATTTGCTGCAAGCAGGATTTACAGAAAGCAATCTACAAAAGGCGGTTGAGGGACTTGCAAATGCTGCAACTACATTTCCAGATACAATTAAGATAGAAAGCCTCGCTGATAGTCTACAAGAAACTATAGCAACGGGAGAAGCAACAGGACAGTTTGCGGAATTTTTGGATCGAGTTGGAATAAGTGCCGAAAGTTTTTCTGAAAGCCTTGCACTTTGTACAGATGAGACTCAACGGCAAGAACTTGCGCTCTCGACACTTGTTAATGGTCCATTGGCTGGAGCGTATGAAGGATGGAGAAAAAACAATGAAGGGCTTGCCCAAAACAGGGAGTCAACCATTAGATTTCAGGAATCTATGGCTGGATTAGCTGAAACAGTACAACCATTTCTTACGAGCCTTGTAGAGTTAGGTACTAAAATTTTAAACTTCTTCAATTCGCTACCAGGCCCGGTTCAAACAGCAATAGGAGTTATTTTGCTGTTGGTTGCTGCCATTAGCCCCATTGCGGGTATCATTTCGGCAATCGCTACAGTAGCGGGAATGGCTGGAGCTGCAATGTCATCTTGGTTACCAATAATTATTGCGGTCACAGCCGCTCTTGTGGCCCTTGCGGCAATTATCGCACTGGTTAACGGCGGGGGGGATAAACCCAAAACAACTAGCAGCCAACGAGGTGGAGGCTTCTCTGCTAGATCAATTTCGCTTGATCCAGATGATGTGCCTCATTTGGCTTCTGGCGGAGTTGCAAAGAAAAACAATCCATTCCTTGCCGTAGTTGGGGATAACACGCAGGAAGATGAAATTATTGCGCCATATTCTCTTGTTAAACGAGCGGCGGCGCAAGGTGTAGCGGAGAGTGGAATGCTGCGAGGCGGTCACACCACACAAAATGCGACAATGTCTTTGGATGGTCGTACTTTTGCAAGACTTATATTTCCTTACATACAGGCAGAAAGCAGACGACTTGGGGTAAAAATCTCGACATGAGGAGCGATTTTTAATGGCTCAATTAATGAGTGTTGTCATGGATGATGTGACATACCGGGTTAGGATAAAAAGCGATTCTCCATTTGAAGAATCATTTAGAATTGAAGATGGAGAAAATAACATGATCCTGCTAAATGGGGAAGAGAGCAGAGATGTGCTTGGTACTTACTATGACCATACAATGTATATTGAGCCTGATCCAAGATACCTTGACGATTATGACGCATTTTATTTAGCTATCAGTGCTCCGGTAGACTACCACATGATTACTATGCCGCATGGTCAAAGTTCTATAACCTATAAGGCAAAGATAATTAGTGGGAGCCATAAATTGAGGGGGACGTTTGCGGGTAGAAAAATATATTATGGCTTACAGGTAACATTTCAGCCATTGGGACCGCAACGTGAACCAGAAGATTAAGAGGAAATCATATGGCAAGAAATAAAATAAAGTACAGAAATACAATGTATGATCGTCTCAGTTCTGGCGGAGTTCATCTTGCCATGTCTTTTTTACCAGACGCATTAGAAGCTAATACGCTCTCTGTTACTGTTGAAACGGAAAATAAAGAGATTCTGGATTTTCTGCTGGACGACCCAGTAACATACTATTACAGGCAAAAGCAAATCGGTATTTTTTACTTACAGTCAGTCCAGCAGATCACAGAAAATAAATATGAGCTATATGCAACCAGTGCAATCGGACTTTTGATGAAGCGTATTCACAGGGGAGGTATTTATACTGGGCAGACAGTAAAAGAGATTTTGCCAGATATATTTGGACCAATACCATATAGTGTAAAAAGTAATCTTTTAGATATTAAGCTATATGGCTGGCTGCCTTATGTAAAGCCTCCTGATAGTTCAGCCCGTGACAATTTGGTTCAAATCCTATTCGCTATTGGAGCTTCGGTAAAGACCGATCTAAACGGAACCGTAAGAATTGAGCCACTATGGGACGGGGTTTCGAGCTTTGAAGGGACGGACAGAATGGGGCAGGGCGCTAGTGTGACTAGGGACGCAAAGGTAACTTCGGTTTCTGTAACAGAGCACCAATATACTGTCGGGACAGAATCTGTTGATTTATTTGAGGGTACGGTTCAGGAAGGGGATATCATTACATTTGATGAGCCGATGCACTCTTTAGAGGCGACCGGATTTTCTATTTTATCAAGTGGCGCAAATTACGCTACTTTATCTGCTGGTAGCGGAAAACTGACAGGTAAAAACTATATCCACAACACAAGAATTATTGAAAAGAAAATCAGCGAATCACAAACCGAAAATATAGAATCAGTGGAGGATAAAACGCTGGTGTCTTTGGTTAATTCAAATGCCGCAGCAGAGAGACTAGCGAATTATCATAAATGTTTTGAGTTCATAGACGCAAAAATAGTATATAAGGATGAGATGCCAGGAGATGTAATAAATGTATATCATCCGTACGATAAAGAAATTGTCACCGCCTGTCTGGAATCCGCTGACATCAACCTGTCCAACACGTTGAAAGCGGACGAAACGTTGCTGGTTGGATTTGTGCCGCCGAAAGCAAGCGCCGAATACTACGATACAATGGAACTCATAGATGAGGACACTACATGGACCGTTCCTGATGGCGTGACCTCGCTTCGTGTAGTTTTAATTGGCGGCGGAAGCGGCGGCAGTGGAGGAGCGCCAGGAGAAGATGGCGGGCGAGGAATATTTGGAACGAAGGGAAGAGGCAAAGGTGGCTCCGGGGGAGTAAAAGGAGAAGCGGGAGCGGGAGGAAAGATATATCAAAATAATATTACAGTTTCTCCAGGGAATGCATTTCAAGTCCATATAGGGAATGGAGGAACTGGCGGGAACGGGGGAGAAGCACCGACGAATGGCTCGGATGGTGGCGATACAACATTTGGCGAGTTGTCGTCACTAAATGGAAGCCGTAGCGAAAATGGATTTTACGAACAGACCAGCGGCATTACATACGCAAAGCCAGGAGAGGCGGGTATCCCCGGAGGAAATGGAGACGGAGCCAATTCCACAGCAGAGAATGTAATATATAAGGGAGTAACCTATACACCTGGCGATACGGTAAGAGGAGAAACCTATGAGGGATATGTTGCATCTGGTGGCGGCGGTGGCGGTGCCTCTGCTGGAGAAAACGGAAAAGATGGAACGATAGGAAGAGTTAGCACACAACCATACGCAACTGGTGGTGATGGCGGAGATGGTGGAACACCTGTAAACGGGGAAAATGCAACCATCTATGGCTTCGGAGGTTCTGGAGGCCATGGTGGTGGCGGCGGTGGCGGTGGTGGCAACTGTACCGGCGCAGAAGATAGATATACTTGGGAAGGTGCTGGAGGCTCTGGAGGTATGGGCTCAAATGGCGGAAACGGATATAAAGGCTGTGTAATTCTTTATTATTCCGCCCCTAAATTAACCGCATCTGGCCCAATAATGGACCGCACTGGCCGCTTTATTCTGGACAAGCTGGGCCGAAGAATCGTCGTGTGAGGTGAGATACCATGACAATAGAAGAGAGGCTATCCGCCCTGGAACAGAGGATTTCTACCATGGAGTTACAGGCGCTTGCAGAGGAAACACCCACGAGCTACTACACCAGCAAATACAGTGGGGAAGAGATAGACGCACTTCTGGATAAGGTGGCCGCTATGACACAGGAGGTGGGCGTATGATTTACATGACCGATTGGAATATCTGTACGCCCCCCGGTTTTTCCCTTGGATTTGAGGGTGATAATGAGGTCACTTCTCTGGAAATATCCACGGACCTGCCGGAAGGGTGGGACTTAAAGGTTGATGTGGAGAAGGATGGGCAGAAGAACATCATACAGCTTTCCCGTGATGGGGAAGTGTACAGCGCTCTGCTTACCGCCTCCATGCTGGCGGATGACGGTACATACGCCATGCAGGTTCGGGGCACTATGGGCGACCAGGTGCGGCACAGCAACCTGTTTTATGCCACGGTCTTCAATAGCATCAATGCGGTAGACGCATTCCCACCGCCCCTGCCCTCCGAGTTTGAGCAGATGGAGGACCGTCTGACAGACATTAACAATAATCCGCCAAAACCCGGCACAAACGGGACATGGCTTATTTTTAACCCGGATTCCGGGGAATATGAGGAATCAGATATACCATTACCAGAGGGCGGCGGTGGTGGCTATAGGATCGGCCACGGCCTACTGCTGGACAGAGAAACGAATACACTCTCTGTAAATGCGGTGAGCGACTTCGAGGGGGATAACACCCTTCCCATTACCGCGGCGGCGGTGCAGGATACTGTTGGAAATATCGAGATCCTTTTAGGGACGATTTGAAAGGTGGTAAAAAATGAGCGTAGCAACTGAAATCAGCCGCATCCAAACCGCACGAAATACGATCCGTGCGAAAGCGGTAGAGCTTGGTATTGGCACGAGCGTTGACACATTGGACAAGCTGGCGACAGAGATCGAGGGTATTGAGAACCGGGGAGCTGTATCAGCGCAGGTCCAGGAGGGCGATACATACACCATCCCGAAGGGCTACCACAACGGAAGTGGTACAGTGTCCGGTGTGGCTGGGGGTGGAAACTATAACCTCCAGAGCAAGAGTGTTACGCCTACCAAGGTTCAGCAGAACGTGACTCCAGACCCCGGTTATTACGGACTGTCTGATGTGACGGTAGCTCCGATTCCCGATAGTTACCAGGATGTGTCTGCTGTGACCACCACTGTGGCTGACGTGCTGACTGGAAAGGTATTTGTAGATAAGACGGGTAAGGTTTCTACCGGCACCATGCCAAACAATGGGGCCGCAAATAAAACACTTACAGCGGAGGAAACGTCATACACCATCCCAAAGGGGTACCATGCTGGTACTGGTAAGGTGCAGATTGTCCCAGAGACGAAAACCGTCACGCCTACAAAGTCCGAGCAGACTGTGGAGGCAACAGAGGGCAAGGTGCTTTCCTCCGTCACCGTGGGAGCCATCCCAGAGGAGTTTGTAGACACAACAGATGCCACCGCAGAGGCTGGACAAATCCTCGATGGGGAAACTGCCTATGTTGGCGGAAGTAAGGTCACAGGTACGATGCCAGATAATGGGGCAGTTACCCAAACGCTGACCGTTGCGGCTCCATCGTATACGATTCCGTCCGGACATCATGACGGAACTGGAACAGTATCTATCACGCTGGAGGAAAAGACCGCAACCCCCAGCAAGTCCGCCCAGACGATTGCGCCAACTACTGGAAAGGTGCTGTCTAAGGTCACTGTTGGAGCCATTCCAGCCGCATATCAGGACGTAAGCGGAGTAACGGCTGCTGCGGCTGATGTGCTGACTGGTAAGAAGATCGTAGATGCGGAAGGCACATTGATATCCGGCTCCATGGCGAATAACGGCGCTGTTTCCGGTACCATCGATGGCCTTACCACGACCTCCTATTCTGTGCCTGCCGGGTACACCTCCGGGGGCAGCGTGAGCCTGACCAGTGACATTGAGGAAGCCCTTGCGGCCATCTGAGGAGGTGCGGCATGAGCGTACAGAGCGAAATTGACCGCATCAAGAAGAATGTGAATGACACTCTGAAAACTATTGGTGATACTGGTGTGACGGTTGGGGCCGGTAGTGATTCCCTTCCCGCTGCGGCCGCTGCCCTGGCGAATGAGAAGCAGGATAAACTCACCGGCACCCAGGGCCAGGTGGTTGGCTTTGACAGCGGGGGTAACGCCGTGCCACAGGATGCGCCACAATCTGGCATGACCCAGGAACAGGCCGACCAGAGGTATCTCCAGTTGAGCGGGGGGACTATGACTGGGGAGTTGGTGCTGGAGGTAGTTGAGTCCCCTGATCCGGTAGACGGAGGCACAGATCCCAGAGTGCAGTTAGTTGTGAATGGAGATTTTGTGGGCCTTGAGAAGTTACCGCTGATCGGGATTTCTAGTAATCATGATACGGCATATATGTTTGCCAATCCAGGAGAGATTGATGCTTTCACAAGTCCGGGCTCTGGCATTGTTCAAAAAGTAGACTGTGGGGGCGTGTTTTTCTATAACGTAGGGGGCGCAAAAAAAACCGGCTTTGCGGAAAATGATGCTTATCTGCCTACGATGGACGATGTAAAGGGGGAACTCCGCAATTCTAGACCAAAATCCACCCTTGTCACCCTCCCCCTCTCCGCTTGGTCCAACAACACCCAGACTGTTACAGTTCCGGGCGTACTTGCGGATGAGAGCAAACAGTTAATTCAGCCAATGCCGACGATTGCGGACCAAGCGGTGTATTCTGCCGCTGGGATATCCTGCACGGGACAGGCGGCAAACTCCCTGACTTTTACGGCGCAGACGGTCCCGACAGAAGATGTACAGGTTTATGTGGTAATTCAGGAGGTAAGGACATGATTTTTAGTGTGGGGAGCTGGAGAGAAACTGCTACGGTTACGATAAAAAGCAGTGATACAATATCAAGCCCTGATTATGGTATACATTATATTACTTCGGACGGAACAAAAGGCTATGCCCCTCTTAACTCTACAGAATTTACTATATCAGTATCTAAAAACTCTTTTATCCTTCCACTAATGATAGGAGATGTAAGACAAGCCTCATTAAGCGGAGCATTAGAAGTGGTTGCAAATTCGGAGGTATATACTCGTGGTGGCCATACGACCAATTTGGTATATGTATCTGGAGACGGGGTGATTACAGCATGATACTGAACCCGGTGATACAAGGTGGGGGCGGCGGTGCAAATCTCGTGACTGCAACACTGGATTTTGAGCCGAAAAATGGTGTAACATACACGTTTCTGGATGAAAATGGAACGCCTAAGCAAATCGATGGGACGGGAGTCTATTCCATGCAGGCGGGGATTTTGGTTGCCGAATTTGATGTGTCACGCTCTTCGCCCTTTTTCTCTGGTGACATTTCTCAAATTAAAATTATTGGCCAAGTTGGAGCCGCTTATCATGTGACTGGAGATTTCAGGATTTATTAACCAATAGTTTAAGATGGAAAGGCGGTGTGCCATGCCACCGGATTGCAATGATTGTCCCATGGAATCCCGTATTGCCAGCGTGGAGCGGCGGGTGGAAAAAAACGAACAAAAAGCGTCCGAGACACACAAGGAGTTTTATGACCGCATTCGCGCTCTGGAAATTGCACGGGCAGAGCAGGGCCAGCAGTATACAACGATACTCGAAAAGCTGGAGGACCTGACGGGTAAAGTGAGCACACTGTCCAAGGGATTGTCAGACATTCAGGCAGAGCCTGGACGAACCTGGAAAGATCTGAAAGGCAAAATAAGTTGGGCCGTAATTGCGGCGGTTATTACAGCGGTTATGGCCTTTCTGTTAGACAAGATAGGTCTTTGAGAGGGGGTGAAAATATGGACTTTGGAATCGCATCCGTGGCGGCCATTACCGTCATCTGTTATCTGGTGGGACTGATCGTCAAATCGTCCGGTCTGGATAACAAGTACATCCCGGCTATCGTGGGCCTGTGTGGGGGCGTTCTGGGCGTGGCGGCACTGTATACCGGCCTCCAGGACTTCCCTGCAACGGACCCCCTGACCGCCGTTGCTGTGGGCATCGTAAGCGGTCTGGCGGCAACTGGTGTCAACCAGGCCATCAAGCAGATGAAGGAATAACAACATATTTTTGACTACAAAGGAGATTGAACTATGAACACCGAACTACTGTATGAACTGTACGAAATCAATGAGAAGAACGATGCCCCCGATTTGGCGACCGTAGGCATGCCCATGCTCCTGAAGAAGCACCCTGAGATTACCCACGAGGAGGCCAAGGAGATGCGTGAGTTTACTGGCCGTCACGGTCAGGAGCTGGCCGCCGCCTTCCCTGACAAGGAGGCATTTGCCGCCGCCGTGGCTGCTGGCGTGGCGGAGGATGAGGCCGCCAAAGAGGAAGCGGAAAGAGAATAATAAAAAAGCACCCAATCAGGGTGCCTTTAGCTCCATATTTAGCTGTTGAATAATCAGGGCGGTTTCTAACATCCCAGTCATTTTCTCCTCACTGTCCGGCATGGAGGAAAAGTTCTCCCTAGCATTTGTCAGAATCCTGAGGGCCATTACCCGATCTTCGTTTGTGGCGTTGCCGGACTCGAACTTGTCTGCTAGTGCAGAAAATTCCTGGTTTGTGTCCACTGATAGGCTGAAAGCAGTTTCTGCCTGCCTCAAAAAGTGGCAAAGCAATTTGTAATCATGCATTTTTATCACTCCCTTATCCGCATATTACAGCACACGCCCTGATATGTCAATGGAGGAAGACCATGAGATTACGAAAACAGTATTTAACCGAGAACGACTGTTACAGGGCCGGGAGGACCATTCGACCGCAGGGAATAATGGTACACTCGACTGGGGCTAATAACCCCTCTGTGGACCGCTATGTGCCCGGAGATGATGTAATTGGTCGGAATCAGTACGGGAATGATTGGGACAGGCCCGGAGTGGAAAAGTGCGCCCATGCCTTTGTAGGCAGATTTGCCGACGGATCGGTGGGGACAGTACAGACCCTTCCATGGAATCGCCGTGGCTGGCACTGTGGCCGAGGGAAGAACGGCAGTGCAAATGATACCCACATTTCCTTTGAAATCTGTGAGGACGGCCTGGAGGATGCCAGCTATTTTAAGGCGGTGTACCAGGAGGCCGTGGAGCTGACCGCCTCTCTCTGCAAAGAGTATAACCTGGACCCGTTGGCTGACGGAGTGGTAATCTGCCATCAGGAGGGCTACCGCAGAGGGATCGCCAGTAACCACGGGGATGTCCTTCACTGGTTTCCCAAATTCGGCAAAACCATGGACAATTTCAGGGCCGATGTGGCCCGGTGGATGGAAGGAGAGGATGAGATGACACAGGAACAGTTTGATACCATGATGGAAAACTGGCTGGCTAGACGGAACAATCAACCGGCCTCTGATTGGGCAAAGCCGTATATCCAGGAGGCTATTGACGCAGGAGTAATGACCGATGTTGGAGGGACCATTGAAAGGCCCCAAGGATTTGTTACGAGGCAGGAGCTGGCCACCGTGGCGGCGGCAATCAAACGATAAGGACGTGAGCAAATGAGCGCAAGAGTAAAGCTGCCTGACCCGCTTGACAAGCTCTTGCGCTCAGAGTTAGAGAAGGCTATATATGAAGCGGCACTTGACCAGGATGATGACCTGATAGCCCAACGGTATATTGTGGAGAAGAAACCACAGATTGATATTGCTGCTGAGTTGGGCTGGGAAAGGTCCACAGTGTCCAGACACATCCCGTACATACTGGATGAAGTGGAACGGGCGGCAAGTAGAATAACAAAATTAAAAGGAGTCGGGGGTTAATCCGGCTCCTTTTGTTTATTTAAATCAATAGGAGGCACCCCCATTGATTCGGTAATATTTTTTATGGCATCATATACTTTAGCCCTTGCGATAGGATAACATTCACGCTCTAGCACACCGTCCAAGTTTTCAGGCATCTCTTCAAAGGTGAAAATCGTTTGAGACAATAGTGATACTTTGAAATCAGGTGCGTCATCTGATGTAATATTGGTATTTATTTCTAATAACGCAGTCTGATTGGATATATCGTTTGGCCTCCTGCAAAATAGTTTATCTTCTACTTTTAATGTTATTCCATCTTTGCCTATCTGATGGGCAACATTATTAAAAATATCAATCATACACTCAATTTTCAGGATACGAAACTTTGTAATTTTATAGTTCTGTGGCATGTTTTAAGGACCTCCTCACTACCGAATTTTTGAAAACTTGAAATATTTTCATTATTATATAATTGAAATGGAAAATCGGTTATTATTGTTATAGGCCCTTTTACATTAAAGCCTGACAATTCGTGCTCAATAGATTGCTGAATAAATTGATTTAAAGAGATGCCCAGAGCTTCTGCTTCAATTGTGGCTCTTTTGTGTAGTTCTGATGGAATGCGGACATTAAATGTTCCTTTGTATTCTCGATCAGGTTCTTTTCCGATTTCTTGACACAATTCAAGATAATCATCGATACTTTCATGAAAGGTTTGTTTGAGCTCTTCCACCGTGTTTCCGTCAAAGACGATTGTATCGTTAATTCCTAAAATTCTTCCAACAAATGTTTCATCCTCTGCTGAAAAGTCAAATTTTGCATGGTATCCTCTATATTCCATTACCCGGTTCATTCCGACACCTCCATGAGTCTGAATTTTTATATTTCAGAAACGTCTTTTAGAAAATCTAATACATCATCAATCATATAACGCTTTAGCTCTTTTTTGGGATGCGGGGTATGGAATCTAAGAATCTGGTTTGTTTGAATATGAATGTATGCTATTGCTGATCCGCTTGTCTTTCCACGATTACTTTTCCTGCAACCGCATTTGCTCATCAAAGAATCTAGTTCTGAAATTGTAAAGTCTTTTGGCTTAGATTTTAAGCGTGCTATTAAATCATCTTTTTGTGACATCCAATTAAGCACCATCCCCTGC
>OWHY01001086.1_pt1 | contig 11412 bp, 8 predicted proteins | sample 1732971 | NCBI WGS metagenome assembly OWHY01 (sample SAMN05065775, study PRJEB22554) | human gut metagenome | biome: ENVO:2100002; feature: ENVO:00000062; material: ENVO:00002003 | host: Homo sapiens | place: USA
AAAGCCTCACGCATCAGCAACCGCATGGCATTCATCCGCAGAGCCGACATCGAGCAGATGTTGGAGGGCAATCCCTATCACCGCATCCTGCCCGGCAACACCTCCACACCAAGGAAATCATCTTCATCTTCCTTACCTGCCAAAAGAGAAAAAAGGGAAAAGGAAAGCGAAGAAGTGTTGGACTTCTATTCGGGCGAGGAGGTGATGTCCCTTTTTAAGGTAAAGCAGTCATGGCTTTACACTTCCGCCAAGCGTAACCATATCCCCATCTGCCGTATCGCAGGAAAGAACTATTACAGCAAGAAGCATATTGACGAGTTTTTCGGTGTGGCAGTTGATATTAGCGAAATTACCGACTGGCTACTGACCGAGGAGGTGGAGGAACTGTTCGGCATGAAGCCGACCGCACTCCGTGCCTACACCTATCGCCATAAGATACCCACTAAAAGAGAGTACGGGCGTACCTATTACTCCAAATCACATTTGAACGAACTCCGCAGAACTGACCTTGTGAACGATGAACGCTACTATACCGTTGAGCAGGTGCAGCAAATCTATGGTCTTTCGTCAGCCAACATCTGCCATATCGTCAAGGTGAAGCACATCGAAAAGATAAAGGTGGGTGTGAAAAACCTGCTTTTGCGCTCAGATGTGGAGCGTGTCATGGCTGAAAGGAACAAATAACCGTGAAAAATCGGGATTATCGAAAATTATTTCAAAATGATGTATCGTGGAGGTATTCACGGATATTTCACGTTGTTCCTTTGCCATCGGAAACATGGATACAACTCCAAAATGTATACAACCAATTAAAACATAATTATTATGAGTAAATGCAAAACAGTTACCTTGCGTAAGCGCAAGATTAAGAACGGGACACAGTATTCACTATGCCTTGACTACTATCCCGGCTACCGTGACAATGTCACCATGAGAGTGATTACACGTGAAGCCTTAGGAATTTACATCTTCGCCAAACCTGCAAACCAGCAGGAACGGGACTTCAACGCACGCATGATGAAGAAAGCGGTCATCCTGCGCAACCAGCGCTACGAAGCCATTTTCAATGAAAACAACGGCTTTTTTGACAAGACCAAGATGAAGGGCGATTTCCTTGCCTATTTCAAAGGACTGGCTGACCGCAAGAATATCAAGTGGCAGCACGTATACAAGCATTTCCAGCGGTTCGTGAACGGCAAATGCACCTTTGAGGAGGTGGATGTGGATTTGTGCCGCAAGTTCATGGAATACCTGCTTGATGCACCCCAATCCATCCACACCAACCAAAAGCTGCACATCAACTCCGCAGCAGGCTATTGGTCAACTTTCCGTGCCGTGCTGCACACCGCCTACCGTGACAGGAAGATAAAGGAGAACCCAAACGGCTTCTTAGACCGCATCGAGTGCATTCCCACCATCAGGGAGCATTTGAGCCAAGAGGAACTGATACGGCTTGCCGAAACACCCTGTGAGGAGGAGGTCTTGAAAAAAGCTTTTCTTTTCGCCTGTCTTACGGGACTGAGAAAGAGCGACATCAGACAGCTCACGTGGCAGCAGATACAACCATACACCAACGGCAGGATGTTCGTTACCACCCGTATGCAGAAAACCAAAGAAATAGTGCATAACCCCATCAGTGATGAAGCCTATGGACTGCTGGGAGAACGGGGCGAGGGACTTATCTTTGAGGATTTCAAGGACAAGATGCTGCAAGGACCACTCCAACGGTGGCTCACGGCAGCAGGGATAACCAAGAAAATCACCTTTCACTGTACCCGCCACAGCTTCGGAAGCCTGCACGTGGAAATGGGAACGGACATGGCTGTCATCCAAGCCTATCTCGGACATAAGAACATTACCACCACACAAATCTATTCCAAGATAGCAGCGCAGCAGATGTGTCAGGTGGTGGACAAGATAACCTTGAAGCGCAAGGAGGCATAAATGTCTCACATTGACAGGTATTCAGAGGGGCGGTTATGGCTACAAGGCTATAATCGCCCCTCTATGTTTTTGGCTTGATGCCACCATTTATAAGCCCCTCAGAGTATGAAACAGAGTATGATATGATGACATTTCGTGAAATACATTGAAAAAGACCGTTCTAACCGCAAATAACGGGCAGTAATTGGGAAAAATAGCATTAACTTTGCACAAAATAATACAGGAACATTCAATCTCTCAACGAAATATGGAATCATCAATCAAGGACAAATACATCATCTTGGGCTTTGTCGGCTTCGCCATCGTCCTAATATCTTCCATTGCCACGCTGGTAATAGCGGACAGCTTCAACCAAGACAACTTTGTCAGGTGGATAGTATTCGTATGCTGTAACCTGTTGGGATGGTTGCTCTATCTCTCCTTTCAGACACTTATCTTTGATACATACGAAATCTACAAAATCAAGTTCGGCAAGAAAGAAACGATTGCCGAAGCCATAGAGGTGCAGGAAGAACTGTCACAAAATACACTTGAAGAAGCCACATCTGTGCCTGGACCTACATCAGTCCCTGAGCCTGTACCCGAATCATCCCCGACAAAAGAAGAGACACTTATCCAAACACAACCGATAGAGCTTACTATCGCCCCGGATCTTCACGAAAAGAACCGTGCCAATTACGCAAGCAGAGAGCAACGGGAAAAGGAAGAGCGCATCCGCATGGTCATGGAGTATTGCCATTATTACCTGCCTCGCATTGCCGACCAAGAAACCGTGAACCACATCTGTACTGAGGTGGACAAATGGATGAATCTTAACACTTATACCCCGAAGCCCATACAAAGACCGTTTACCAAAGACATCAACAACATTCCACTCCGTCACTTCGTATGGAATATCTCTGAGCGTTTCCTGTACAAGAGATACTACAATGGGGATAACCGTGCCAAGTTCATCAAAGCCCTTTTCCCGAAATCGTTTGCTGATACAGACTTATCAACCATCAAGAATTTCAAGGTAGAGCCGTTAAAGACGGAAATTCCCATTGATGAACCCGAAAACGGCAAACTTGATTTCCACTATCCCGAGGATTATGTGCGGAATTAGGATAATCACGACACCAACGACAACCATCCGGTAACTCATAACCGCCTGTTTTACATCGTTTCCCGAGTAATTTTACCCGTCATTTATGGCTGGGCTTAATTATTCGGGAATTATTTTGCAATGACGTGTCGTGGAGATATTCACGGATATATCATTTCAGTCCTTTGCGCCAAGTCTTACAAAAGAGACGAGTACGCGAATGGAAAAATCAATTCTTACCTTCAACGACCTCCCCGAGGTTGTCGCTCAGCTTCGAGACGAAGTGATGAGCCTGAAAAGCCTGCTCGCCGAGCAGCGCAGTGTGAACAATGCCAAAACGGTGGACACCCACGTGCCCATGTCTGTGGACGAGGCAGCAGAGTATTTAGGTATCCCTAAGGGTACGCTCTACATGAAACTGTCAGAAGGGACAATCCCTGCCACCAAGCCCGGCAAACGCTATTGCCTTTACCGTGACGAACTGGACAAGTGGCTGGAAACCGCCCGAAAGAATCCCATACCGTTGTCAGACGAGGAACTGAACAAGTCCTTATCCTCTTCCCACCGTCGCAAGCCCAACCCACGTAACTGGTGAATGATATGGAAGAGGATAAGAACTATATCAACCTGATACGTGGCGACCTCACAAAAGCATCCCAAGCGCATAACGGTATGCCCGACAGTGTAGGCATGATGAATATCAAGACGGCAAACCAAACCATTCTTGAAGCATCGTTATTGCCTACGCCCCGTGCGCTGTGGGACAGCTTTTGGTACGAGGGGGAACTCTCCTGCTTGTTTGCCGATTCCAACGTGGGCAAGTCCATCCTTGCCGTGCAGATAGCCGACCGCATCGCCCGAACCGACAATGTGCTGTATCTGGACTTTGAACTGTCCGAAAAGCAGTTCCAGCTCCGCTATACCAACGAGCATGGAGAGCTCTACACCTTTCCCGACAAAATCTATCGGGTGTCTATTGACTGCAACCAGCTTTTGGATGCCAACTTTGAGGAAGCTATCATAGGCGGCATTGAACAGATGGCTGTGCAGACCGACTGCAAGATTTTCATCATTGACAATCTTACCTACCTGTGTTGCGCCATGGAGAAAGGCGATGCCGCAGGACGGCTGATGATTCAGCTGAACAATCTCAAAAAGAGATATGCGCTCTCTATCCTTGTCCTAGCACATACGCCCAAACGCTCTTTGGATTGTCCCATCACATCCAACGACCTTGCCGGAAGCAAACGGCTCTACAATTTCTTTGACAGCGTGTTCACCATTGGAAAAAGTGCCCAAGACGGAGGGCTTCGCTATGTGAAGCAGCTTAAAGTGCGCTATGGCACGTTCTCTCATGATGCGGATAATGTAATCGTTTACGAGATTGACAAGGTGGATGCTTTCTTGCAGTTCGTGTTCAGGGGCTATTCCACGGAAAAGGAACACTTGAAAAAATTGGGCGACAATGAATCAAGCCAAAGGGATTGCCAAATTCTGCAACTCTCCCAATCGGGCAAGTCCGTCAGGGAGATAGCCTCACAGGTGAATTGTGGCAAGTCCACCGTAAACCGTATCATCCAGCGCAGCAAAGAGAGTAAAAACGCAGGTGTCCCAAGTGTCCCACTGTCCCAACCCTTAGAGTGTGGGACAATGGGACAGGATGGGACAGCCGACAATCAACCATCAAAAACGGACTAAGCTATGGGCAATTATTCATTACAGAAGTATAAAGGAACGGCAACACGGCATACCTGCCCCAAATGCGGAGACAGGCATTCTTTCGTCTATTACGTGGACGAAAATAATGTGCCGTTGCATCCATCGGTCGGCAGATGTAACCACGAAAGCGGTTGTGGGTATCACTACACTCCGAAAGAGTATTTTCAAGAGCATCCTGAACACAGAACTACCAATGATTTCTCTTTTGACAGGCAAAGAGCAGAGCAGAAGAAAGTGAAGCAGCAAAGTAAGCCGACAGCCATCGGCTATATTCCCCCTCACTATGTGGAGAAGTCGCAAAGCGAGCGTAGCAATTTCTTCCGTTTCCTCTTCACACTCCTTACTTCCTACTATGGCGACAAGGCGAAAGAGGTGTTGAAGCGGTTGTTGGAGGAATACCGTTTGGGGGCTACCCGTGACGGCTCTGTTATCTTTTGGCAGATAGACAGGACGGGCAAGGTACGCACGGGAAAGGTGATGCAGTACAATCCCGAAGACGGACACCGTATCAAGGGAGGACAGACATCGGCAGTGAACTGGATACACAGCATATTGAAAAAGCAGCGTGTGTTGGCAGAGGATTGGCAACTATCCCAATGCCTTTTCGGGGAACACTTGTTGAAAACGCATCCCGACAAGGTGGTGGTCTTGGTGGAATCCGAGAAGAGTGCCGTTATCGGTTCTGCTATCTTCCCCGATTATGTATGGCTGGCTACGGGTGGTAAGAGTCAGATGAGAGAAGAGAAACTCCGTGTACTGTCAGGGCGAACCGTGCTTCTCTTTCCCGATGCCGATGCTTATGCCGAGTGGAAACAGCGAGCCGAGAGCATGTACTTTTGTAAGGTGGTGGTTTCGGACATCATCGAAAGGAATGCCACCCCGAAACAAAAAGAAGCCCATATCGACATAGCCGATTGGATTATCTTTCAGATACGGGAGGGCAAGGTGATGAGTACAGCCAACCACTTGGTCGAGGCTGAGAGAATCCTCCAGCGGATGATAGAGAAGAATCCCGTCCTGCAAAAACTGATAGACGATTTAGACCTTGTGCTGGTCGGTGCATCTCCAATCGGCAACGATGATGAAAAACCTCCCTGACGGAGGAGAGCGGAAGCCGTAGGCTGGAGTTTGCAGACAATGGCTTGCCATTGATATAGCCCACTATAACTACACGCTCCGCTTACGTAGTTGTGGGCTCTCCCGAGGGGATTAGGGTTTTACCCTAATGACCCACTCAGGGCGTTTCTCCCCTGAGAACCCAGAGCAAAGAGTGACCCTCTCTTTGCAATCTCCGCTTATGGGTTGCACCCCTAAGAACCCCATGCGTTTACGGACAGCGGAAAAGCAAACAATAAAGTACAAACCCAAAAAACAAGTATCTATGGCAACAAAATCAAGCATACATATCAAGCCCTGCAACATCGCATCGAGCGAGGCTCACAACAGGAGGACTGCCGAATACATGCGCCACATCGGAGAGTCCAGAATCTATGTCGTTCCTGAACTATCCACCGATAACGAACAGTGGATAAATCCCGACTTCGGCAGTCCGGATTTGCGGACGCATTATGACAATATCAGACAGATGGTAAAGGAAAAGACCGGACGTGCCATGCAGGAAAAGGAGCGTGAACGCAAAGGCAAGAACGGTAAAATAGTCAAGATTGCGGGATGCTCCCCCATACGTGAAGGAGTGCTGCTTGTCAGGTCGGACACCACACTGGCAGACGTGCGTAAATTCGGTGAGGAGTGTCAAAGACGCTGGGGAATCACACCGCTGCAAATCTTCCTGCACAAGGATGAAGGGCATTGGCTGAACGGTCAGCCGGAAGCGGAAGACAGGGAAAGCTTCAAAGTCGGGGACAGATGGTTCAAGCCGAACTATCATGCCCATATCGTTTTCGACTGGATGAACCACGAAACAGGAAAGAGCCGAAAGCTCAATGACGATGACATGATGCAGATGCAGACCCTTGCATCCGACATCCTGCTGATGGAACGCGGGCAGTCAAAGGCTGTCACTGGTAAGGAGCATCTGGAACGGAACGACTTTATCATTGAGAAGCAGAAAGCTGAACTGCAACGCATGGATGCAGCCAAACGGCACAAAGAAGAACAGATAAATCTTGCCGAGCAGGAACTGAAACAGGTGAAATCAGAAATACGCACTGACAAGTTAAAGAAGACAGCCACCACGGCAGCGACAGCCATAACTAGTGGAGTTGCTTCTCTTTTCGGGAGTGGAAAACTGAAAGAACTGGAACGTGCCAACGAAAAACTGCAAGACGAGGTTTCAAAACGGAACACCAATATTGAAAAATTGCAGAGCCAAGTACAGCAGATGCAGAAACAGCATGATACGCAAATCCACAATCTCAGAGAAATGCACAGGCAGGAACTTGACATGAAAGAAAAAGAACTGTCACGGCTCGCCAGAATCATAGACAAGGCTTTTAGGTGGTTTCCGATGTTCAGGGAAATGCTGCGCATGGAAAAGTTTTGTGCCATGCTGGGATTCTCTAAAGAAATGACTGAAAGTCTTATAGTCAAAAAAGAAGCCCTGAAATGTAGCGGTAAAATCTATTCCGAGCAACACAGGCGGAACTTTGATATAAAGGATGATATTTTAAGGGTGGAAAATGACCCTGACGATGAAAGCAGGCTGAACCTGACAATAAACAGGAAGCCGATTGCCGACTGGTTCAGGGAGCAATGGCACAGGCTTAGATATGGAGCAAGAGTGCCGCAACAGGAAGAAAGAAAAAGTAGAGGATTCAAATTATAATAGAAGCAATTTGATTAGTAATCTAAAAGCACTCCGATAACGATTAGAGTGCTTTTAGATTGTTTATCATTAATTATCAAAGCAAGTGCAGTTTAAGATTTTACTGAAGTTTGCATTAATAAAGAATATACTACAGCTGATATATGCGCAACATATTGTGACGCTTGTGATTCATTTCCCTTGAAATCCTTAACAAATACCGCTAAGGTATAACTGATATTATTAGGCAGACATATATAGGCAACATCATTGTGAGCTGCAAGAACACCATTTTCATTAACACAACCTGAACCTGTCTTATGCGCTATAACAACCCCTTCTTTATCAAGAAGTGGAGCTGCTATCCTATCTACACCTGTTTTGCATTCTTTTAACGTATTCTTAATGAAACTTTGTTTCTCATCATCGATAAGACCTTCAGTAAACAAACGATTCATCAACATTGCAGCACCAAGAGGAGATGTATAGTTAGAGTAAGCCTTGTTATGGTCAGCCGACATTTCCTCTTCCGTATAAGCTATCTGAAAACTTGAACGAGGAATGAATGTGGCTATAAAACTATCTGTTTGAGCGACATTAACCATATCCTTAAACATAAGGTTGCTTGCATTGTTGTCACTCTGAGTAAGAGTATAACGCAGCAAATCTCTCACTGTCAATGATATGACTGGCCCTGAATAATCTTTCAGCATAGGACTCCAAGTCTTTGGGTCAAGTTTATCCCTATTTATATTTACTAAGGTATCAAGTGAAATTCCTTTATTGTCAAAGTCATTACAAAGAGCTAATGCCTGATGAACCTTAAACACACTCATCATAGGATAAACACTCTTATTATTGACCTTAACCGTATCTCTGTTATTAACAATAACCGCCACACCAATTTCGCCAGGACAAGCTGAGACAATTTGAGAAATGCTATCAGTCAAAACATTTGTTAAAGGAGGATTTGCGCTATCTTTTGTCGCTGATTTATGGAACAATGAAAATACCAAGATGAAAATGCAAACTAAAGCTATACTCAAAACTACGATTTGTTTTTTTCTGTTTTTTTCCATGTTTATATTATTTATATTTGTTTGACGAGAATATCTTTATTTGCCGACAAAGGTACATAACTTTACGGAAAAATATGTTTCTAAAATATATAAATCAGGGCAACCGCATCAAAATGTCAATAACCTGATAATCAATACTTGTCGATTTTGTATTAATAGGGATAAGTGGGGTGGATACAAGGATGAGAAGTTTCAACAATTTACAATATCCCCCCTTAAAAATGCATAATTTTGTATTTGTCTGAATAATAGCCTGTTGTCAAAAATCATGTTTCTTAAAAAATATTACCCGCAAGGGAAATTTGAATTATATGGGGCAAAAAATCAATTTTTATGGGGTAGTAGTTTCGATTTGGACCAATGGTTTTTTTAGGAAAATGGACAATAAGGGAGAGGAGGAGGTTGAAAACTACGTTTGTTTCCTAAGCTAACGTTATTTTGATGCGGTTGCCCTGTATATAAATAGACAGCTGTGGGGAAAATGTGGGGAAAAATTAGATAATTAAAAAGGCTAAATGACTGAAAATAATCACTTAGCCTTTTAATCCGTACCCAGACCCGTACTTCGTAATTGCTGCGCCCATCATTCAAGACTGTCAAATCGGGTCTTTCCTGTCAAGCCAATGATGCCTATGCGTATGCCAAACACATGGATTACGGATTTCTCGTTCCGTGAACAAACACTTTATCCGCAACTCTGCTATGTGGTGTATTGGCTTAACTCCATTTCTATGGGCAACACTTTTGTTGCAGATTTCAAGCAGCTTTTATCGAAATACCCATCAGTAAGAACTCGTTTATTAGGCTTTCCTCATAATTGGGAACAAGAGCCTTTGTGGAGATAAAATAATTGCCCTGTTTCTTAAAAAGCACTGGGGCAAACCAGCTCCGTCTTTAATTGTTTCCAATAAATGGATTGTTTCAAGCCCCTATAGAAAGAGAACAAAAATTCCTGTGTGAAAATTAATCTACGACAAGGAGCAAGCAAGGAGCAATATCAAACAAAAATCAATACCTTTGCAGTACATATGAGATAGACCAAAACAAAAGTGGAATATCGGAAACGAATAGCAAGGAAAAGAGAAGAAACGACCCAAGTTGATGTCCTTTTTGAGTTAATAATCAATAAAAGCGTTAAATCTTCACCTTTTAGAATGTGCAATTAAAAATAACAACCATATTTCTGACTTATTATCTATAAAATATTGAGTAATAATCGGTTGTAAATACTCTGGCTGTAGTAGCCTAAGGGAAATCAATATACCCAATTCCGTCACAAGCATTGGAAGTAGTGCTTTCGCTGGCTGCAGCCACCTAACGGAAATCAATATTCCCAATTCCGTCACAAGCATTAGAGAATCCACCTTCTCCGATTGTCTAAGCCTGACGGACATCAATATTCCCAACTCTGTCACAAGTATTGAATGGAGGGCTTTTGAGGGATGCACAAGCCTGACGAACATCAACATTCCCAACTCTGTCACAAGCATTGGAGATGGCACTTTCTATAATTGCGACAATTTAAAGTCTGTATATCTGAACTCTTCCAATCCCCCCACTATCGGCAACAATGCATTCCCCGAGAGCGGAGGCCTAACCATTTATATACCGAGAGGGTCATATACGGCTTATTGGCTTTCCTATTGGGGCAACTACAACCTCGTGGAATACGACCCGACGGACATTCAAGGCGTTACCACTTCTGCCCACAACGGTGTGGAAAAATATTTCTCCATTGACGGCCGCCCCCTTCCCGGTCCATGCAAAGGAATGAATATCATACAAGACACTGACGGGAAGACGCGGAAAGCGTGGATTCCGTAACAAGGAAAAGGATAAAGATTGAAATCGGGCTGAAAGACTGGTGGGCACTGATTACAATCATCAAAGCCATCATCAAAGCCTTCTGATTTCAAAGCCTGCCGCCACCACGCGGCAGGCTTCTTTTTTCCCGAATGGCTTCCTCCTGACATATTCCGTGAGACCGAAACATGAAACGGCATTTCTGCCCAGCAAGTGTTAAAAGAACATAGCCACACCATAAAAACCCTATCAACCGCCCACACCTTGACGTGAACCTCAGCCTCTGCATCCCCTCCCCCAAGAGTTTTCAGAAAAATGATTTCATCCTTCAGGCTGAACGATAACACACTGTGTCCCAACATATAAAACAACTGAAGGATGGGACACCCATCTTTCAGTCTTCCGTCAGGATGAGAACGGGAAACCGGCCGGCTGAAAGCTGAAAATCATTTGGCGCAGAACGAAAAATCGCTTGCCTGAGATTGAAAAATCGTTTGGCGCAGAAAAAAACAAGGGCAAAATGAGGCGGGTTTGGCGGAGTGTGGTATGTCTTTTTATTTCGTGACGTGAGGGTGTATAAGTATGTCCACATCGAATGTACGTTGACCCTAGATAGAAGGAAAGAGTCCTGATAATCGTAAAATAAAGACATCCCCTGAAATGATTTTCAGGGGATGTCTTTGGTTGGGATACCTGGGTTCGAACCAAGACTAAGACGACCAAAATGTCTTGTGCTACCATTACACCATATCCCAATCCTTATGTCTTTCTCTCGAAAGCGGTGCAAAGATAGCGAGAAAATCGCTATCCTACAAATTTTTTCCTTGAAATTTTATTTGGCGATGAGCAGGAAATAATTTTTCTTGCCGCGTTGCACCAATAAATATTTGCCGTTGAGCAAATCGTCGGCAGTTATGATGCGGTCAAAGGCCGTCAGTTTTTCTTTGTTCAGCGAAACGCCACCACCTTGTACCTGTCTCTTATACACATCTCCGAGCCCACGAGACTAGCGCTCATCT
>OWHY01001093.1_pt1 | contig 11363 bp, 10 predicted proteins | sample 1732971 | NCBI WGS metagenome assembly OWHY01 (sample SAMN05065775, study PRJEB22554) | human gut metagenome | biome: ENVO:2100002; feature: ENVO:00000062; material: ENVO:00002003 | host: Homo sapiens | place: USA
GCTATATGTTCGGTATGTATAAGAAGTTGACTCGCGAATTTACGGGCACATTTACTGGTAAAGGCTTGGAATTTGGCGGTTCGCTGATTCGTCCCGAAGCAACAGGATTTGGTGGCTTGTATTTTGTAAACCAAATGTTACAGACAAAAGGCATTGACATCAAGGGCAAGACCGTGGCCATCTCCGGTTTTGGAAATGTGGCTTGGGGTGCTGCTACTAAGGCTACCGAATTGGGTGCTAAGGTTGTTACCATCTCCGGTCCCGACGGTTACATCTACGACCCGAACGGTATCAGTGGCGAAAAGATAGATTATATGCTGGAACTCCGGTCATCGGGCAACGATATTGTGGCACCGTATGCCGACGAATTCCCCGGCTCTACTTTCGTGGCAGGCAAACGCCCGTGGGAAGTGAAAGCGGACATCGCTCTGCCTTGCGCTACCCAGAACGAGTTGAACGGCGAAGATGCACAACACCTCATTGACAACAAGGTGACATGTGTAGGCGAAATCTCCAATATGGGATGTACGCCCGAAGCTATCGATCTTTTCATTGAAAATAAGATTATGTATGCACCGGGCAAGGCTGTCAATGCAGGTGGTGTGGCTACCAGCGGACTGGAAATGTCGCAGAACGCCATGCATCTCAGCTGGAGTGCAGCCGAAGTGGATGAAAAACTCCACGCCATCATGCACGGAATTCATGCTCAATGCGTAAAATATGGGACAGAACCCGATGGCTACATCAACTACGTGAAGGGAGCGAATATCGCCGGCTTCATGAAGGTGGCTCATGCCATGATGGGTCAGGGAATTATCTAAGAGAGAAACTTTGTTTAGTTGTATTTGTATTTGTGGTTTGTGCTGCCCTACGCCTGTGAAGGTATCGGGCAGTACTTTTTTTATTCTCAATTAAAAAAGTTGTATCTTTGTATCCGAGAAACCATAAATGACAAAGAGATGTTACTACCTGAATTGAAACTGAGACGTGATAAAATACGCTCTCTCATGGCTCAACAAGAGATTGATGCCGCTCTTATCGCTTGCAATGTAAACTTAATCTATACGTACGGACGTGTCGTCAGCGGTTACTTGTATCTGCCGTTGAATGCTCCCGCCCGTTTATTCATCAAACGTCCTAACAATATTGAAGGGGAACATATTCATCCTATCCGTAAACCGGAACAACTGCCTGACTTACTAAAGGAATGTGGTTTGCCCATACCTGCGAGGTTGATGCTGGAGGGGGATGAGTTGTCTTTTACGGAATATAACCGTTTGGCTGCGTGTTTCCCTGAAACGGAGGTGCTTCCTTGTGGTACGGCACTTATCCGGAAGGCCCGAAGTGTCAAGACTGAAATAGAGATTGAGATGTTCCGTCGTTCCGGCATTGCACATGCTAAAGCTTACGAACAAATACCCTCGGTTTATAGACCAGGAATGACAGACCGCCAGTTATCCATCGAAATAGAGCGCCTGATGCGTCTGGAAGGTTGTCTGGGTATTTTCCGTACCTTCGGACAAAGTATGGAGATTTTTATGGGAAGTCTGCTGGCAGGAGACAATGCCACTGCGCCTGCCCCCTATGATTTTGCTCTGGGAGGCGAGGGACTTGACCCGTCACTGCCTATCAGTGTGAACGGTGCACTGTTGCAGCCCGGTCAGAGCTTTATGGTTGATATGGGGGGTAACTTCTATGGCTATATGGGAGACATGAGCCGTGTATTCTCTATCGGAAAGCTGCCGGAAAAGGCATATGTTGCCCATCAAGTTTGCCTGGACATACAAGAGGCTGTTGTAGAAAAAGCGAAACCGGGTGCTGTTTGTGAGGACCTTTACAATCTCGCTATCGATATTGTCACCAAAGCAGGCTTTGCCGACAACTTTATGGGAGCCACTCAAAAGGCCAAGTTTATCGGTCATGGCATCGGTTTGGAAATCAATGAAATGCCGGTATTGGCTCCGCGTATGAAGCAGGAGTTGGAGCCGGGTATGGTCTTTGCATTGGAGCCGAAAATTGTTTTGCTAGGCATTGGTCCCGTCGGTATCGAAAACTCTTGGGTTGTAACAGCGGAAGGAGTGGAGAAACTGACGTTGTGTAAGGAAGAGATTGTGGAACTTTGAAAATTGATAATGGATAATGGAAAATTGCCATGCGGTTTCAATAAATACGCTGCACTGTTTATTTTTCCATTATCCATTTTCAATTATTTTACCCTTCTGTTAAGCTGATTATTCGCTTTCGAAGGTTTGGATTTACCAATCCGTTTTCCGGTTGGCTTGGCCTTGTTGCTCCGTTTGGGCTTTATGCCGGAATGGTTACTCGCCTTCATAATATTCACATAAGTAGTAGCGGGCTATAAAGTCCCAATATTGATGCAGTGTTTCTTTTCCTTTCAAGAAGGGAAGTTCCACATCGGGTAGAATTCCTTTGGTCATTCCGTATTTCAGCAGGTCGAACGGACACTCTCCGGGTTGGCAGAACATCTTGTAACCCTCTGCAGCAGCGCGTTTGGCATCGTACATCGGGTTATGTTCTTCACAGAAATAGGCGGCCACGTTGTGGGCTACGAGCATACCTTTGGCGTTGGCATAAATCACGAACTCTTTTTTGTATTCCAGGTCGGGCAATAATGCGGACCGTTTGTTTTCCCATCCCAAGACATTGACAAAGAAAGTGCAAAGCTCCTTGTAATCGGTGAAGTATAGCAGCGGTTTCCCCTGGCTGTATTCCAGACAGTGGGCGGCATCTTTGCTCAGTTTGGTTTCCGGAGTGACTTCCGGCAGCGGAGTAATGGGTATATCCAGTAAATCAAGTCCCATTACCCAAAGGAAGGAAGATTCTCCCTTGCTGATGGGAGCTTCTTCGAAACGTGCATCCATCAGTTCATAGGCGCTTTGGCTTAATGCAAGCAGGTCTTTGTCATAAGGACTGAACAAGGTGTATTCCTTGTCAAAAATGCTGAATTGTGATTTCAATGTCCACAGTACGAATGCAATGTCTTCCTGATTTATTTCATCGGGCGTATAATCGTCACTCAGCGGATAGAACGGCAGGTAAGTTCCGTATACTCCCTGAAAGGCTTCGGAGAAAAGTTTCCAGCCTCCGCTTTGGGCAATGGCATCTTGAAAGTACATGCCGAGGGAGATGGCTGCGTCAATTTGGGTACGCAGCTCTTCCTTGTTGAACAGAGGAGAGGCTTTGACGAGGGGCAGGATGCTTGTGGCGAAGTCGAGGTACCATTTGTCTGTTGGCAGTACGCGGGTGCGTTCATTGGCCCCCAACCAATATTGCATGTTGATTGTTGTCATGATTTGTTTTAGATAAAGGTTATAGTCTTTTTAATGCCAATTTGATGACTTGTTCCACCGGTGCACTTGGTTCTTCCTTCAAAATGGCAAGCACTACTTTTTGTGAGGGGGCTTGTGCAAAGCCCAGCATGGTAAGGGCGGCTACGGCTTCTTCTTGTACTTGTGCGTTGGCTGCCGATACCAGTGTACCTATGGTCCCTGCGTTGCCGGCTACAACGCTGCCGGTCTTGATTTTGTCTTTTAAATCCACAATTATCCGTTGGGCTGTTTTCAGCCCGATACCCTTGACTGTTTTCAGTAGAGTGGCATTTTCCGTGCTGATGACATTTATCAGTTCGGATGGCGAGAGTGCCGAGAGAATCATGCGGGCTGTATTTCCGCCGATGCCTGAAACGGAGATGAGCAGCAGGAATAGTTCGCGTTCCTGCTTGTCGGCGAATCCGTAGAGGACATAGGCGTCTTCACGGATAGCTTCGTATATATATAGTTTGCATTCTTTCTTGCCCTGGATGGCGGCATACGTGTTCAATGAAATATTGACGCCGTATCCCAATCCGTTGCAGTCTATTATTGCGGTTGCCGGACTTAGTTCGGCAATTCCGCCTCTGATGTATTCTATCATAATTCTTTTACTTGTCGGCCCAAAATGCGCCTTGCATACATATCATCTGCGAATGTATGAATTATTATTGGACTTTCACTCACTAAAAAAAGAAAAACTGTGTGAAACAGCAGGGAGTTCTGCCGATATAATAAATTAAAATGCTTACTTTTGCGCCGATAAAGTAGAAAACTGATAAATAAATTCATAAAAAGAATGAAAAAAGTAAGAGCGGCCATCGTTGGCTATGGTAATATCGGGCATTATGTGCTCGAAGCCCTGCAAGCAGCTCCCGATTTCGAAATTGCCGGTGTAGTACGCCGTGCCGGAGCTGAAAACTGTCCTGCGGAACTGAGTGCATATCCCGTTGTGAAGAATATCAAGGAACTGAAAGACGTGGATGTTGCTATCCTTTGTACGCCTACCCGCAAGGTGGAAGAGTATGCAAAGGAGATCCTTGCTTTAGGCATTCATACTGTGGACAGTTTCGATATCCATACGGGTATCACTGCCTTGCGCCGCACACTGGATGCAGAGGCTAAAAAGCATAATACGGTATCCATCATTTCTGCCGGCTGGGACCCGGGTAGTGACTCCATTGTCCGCACTATGCTGGAAGCCATTGCTCCGAAAGGCATTACCTATACTAATTTTGGTCCGGGTATGAGCATGGGACACACCGTGGCTGTAAAGGCCATCGAAGGTGTGAAAGCCGCTCTTTCCATGACTATTCCTACAGGAACCGGCATTCACCGTCGTATGGTGTACATTGAGTTGAAGGATGGTTACGAATTTGATAAGGTGGCTGCAGCCATCAAAGCCGACCCGTACTTCGTGAATGACGAAACACATGTAAAATTGGTTCCGAGTGTGGACGCACTGCTCGATATGGGTCATGGGGTAAACCTGACCCGTAAAGGTGTGTCTGGCAAGACGCAGAACCAGCTATTTGAGTTCAACATGCGTATCAACAATCCTGCCCTCACGGCACAAGTGCTGGTATGTGTGGCGCGTGCCGCTATGCGTCAGCAGCCTGGTTGCTATACAATGGTTGAAGTTCCGGTAATAGACCTGCTTCCGGGCGACCGCGAAGAGTGGATCGGCCATTTGGTATAAGACACAAAAAAAACAGATGATGTGTTTGGTTCAAACGCATCGTCTGCTTGCCCCGAATACATCATCTGTTTGATGCAAACGCATCATCCGTTCTACCGCGAATGGATGATGCGTTTTTTTATGTCTTGTTCTTTAAAAGAAATACCTCAGTATATCATTGAAGTTTGCCCAAATCAGCAAACCGAACAAGAGGAACATGCCCACCATCTGCGCACGTTCCATAAACTTGTCGCTGGGCTTGCGGCGTGCAATGATTTCGTAAATGAGGAATAACACGTGTCCACCGTCCAGTGCAGGGATGGGCAGAATATTCATAAAGGCAAGGATGATGGAGAGGAATGCCGTCATGTACCAGAACTGGTGCCAGTCCCACGTGGCGGGGAAAATACTGCCGATGGTTCCGAAACCTCCGAGTTGCTTGGCTCCTTCCTTGGAGAAAAGATATTTCATCTGGCCTACGTAGCCTTTCAGAGTCTTTACCCCCAAAGATACGCCGGCAGGGAAAGAGGAAAGGAAACTGTATTCCTTGCGGACAACGGGCAGCAGTTTGTCGGTTGCCGTACGTGCTGCTACGCCTATTTCATAGTCGGCATTGGTCATCATGCTCAAGGTGTCTGTCACACCGTTACGGACGTATGTCAAGGTTACCTCATGGGATGCATTGGCTTTCTTGCGCTTCAGCATCTCTTCTTTGAAGTCGTAGTAGGCTATTGACTTTCCATCCAAGTGGGTGATGCTGTCACCTACTTGCAGACCGGCGGAAGCGGCAGGGTATCCTACAATCAGGCTGTCGACTACATAAGGGAAACGGAAACTGGCGAAACGCACGCTGTCTGCCAGCAAGCGGTTCATCATGTCTTCGGGGATGTAGACTGAAGCAGCTTCCCCGTCACGCAATACGCTTACCTGGCGGGCATCGACAATACTGGTCAGCAGGTCGCCGTCATAGCGTTCGAACGGTACCCCGTCGGCAGATATTAGGATATCGCCGTCGCGGAAGCCTATGGCTTTGGCTGTTTCGTTAAAATCCATACCCAATGGGGCTTTTTGTACTGGTATATATTCGTCGCCCCAAGTAAAAAGTATCATGGAATAGATGAACAATGCGAGCAGGAAGTTGAACAATACACCGCCTACCATAATTAGCAGGCGCTGCCATGCCGGCTTGGCACGGAACTCCCATGGCTGCATGGGTTGCTTCATCTGTTCGGTATCCATAGATTCGTCTATCATACCTGCTATTTTTACATAACCACCTAAGGGTAGCCACCCGATACCATATTCTGTGTCACTGTGTTTGGGCTTGAACTTGAATAATGTGAACCAAGGGTCAAAGAATAAGCAGAACTTTTCTACCCGCGTCTTGAACAGACGCGCAAAAAGGAAGTGCCCCCCCTCATGAACAATAACGAGCAACGAGAGGCTCATAATGAGTTGCAGGGCACGAATCAAGAATGTTTCCATCTAATTATTTGCTGTTTTACGATTTTTATAATTTTCGCAAAGGTACGTTTTCTTATTTAACGTATCAAATGAGTAGATGTTTTTTATAATTCTTTTCATTCCGGTGTATCTATCAAATCAGCTCTTCTGCTATCCGTCGGGCTTCGGCATCCGTAGCCACATAGTCTTCATAGGTGGGCTTCTGTAAGTAGGATACGCGCGACATGGTCTTTTCTATTACTTCACTCATGCCAAGGAACGAAATTTTGTCCTGCAGGAAGGCAGCTACCACCACTTCATTGGCGGCATTGACAATGCAAGGCATATTGCCTGCACGATGTAGCGCTTCGTAGGCCAGGGCGAGGTTACGGAAACGGGTGGTGTCCGGTTGCTCGAACGTCAGTTCCGTGCACAGCTTGAAGTCCAGGCGCGGGAAAGAGGCTTTCAACCGGTCGGGATAGGAGAAGGCATATTGGATGGGCAGGCGCATGTCCGGCATTCCCAGTTGTGCTTTCACGGCACCGTCCTCAAACTGTACCATGGAGTGGATGACGGATTGCGGGTGTACCACGACTTCTATCTGGTCGGGACGTACACCGAACAGCCATTTGGCTTCGATTACCTCGAACCCTTTGTTCATCATGGAAGCAGAGTCTATCGTGATTTTGGCGCCCATGTCCCAGTTGGGGTGTTTCAGTGCTTGCGCTTTGGTGACGGTTGTTAGTTGCTCCATAGTGCAGGTGCGGAACGGACCTCCGGAGGCAGTCAGTATCACTTTTTCTATTTGGTTGCCTATCTCACCGGCCAGGCACTGGAAAACGGCGGAGTGCTCGGAGTCGACGGGTAGGATGGGGACACCGCTGAAGCGTGCCAGGTCATTGATGAGCTCTCCCGCCACCACCAGCGTCTCTTTGTTGGCAAGGGCTATCGGCTTACGGGCTCGGATGGCATTCATGGTGGGCTTCAGCCCTGCATATCCCACCATGGCGGTCAATACCATATCAATGGGATTTTCGGTCACAATCTGGCAGAGGGCATCTGCGCCGGCATATACCTTGATAGGTAGGTCGGCAAGCGCTTCTTTCAGTTGCGTGTATTTCGATTCGTTGGCTATTACCACTGCCTCAGGCTTGAATCTGCGTGCCTGGGCTATGAGTTCCTCTACGCGGTTATTGGCGGTCAATACGTATGCTTCGTACTGGTCGGGATGTTCTTCGATGACCTGCAACGCTTGTGTACCGATGGAACCGGTAGAACCGAGTATGGCAATCTGTTTCATTTACTATTATGCTATTTACAATTTACTATTTGGAGACTAAAATACGATGTAAAGCTCGGGATTTACGGCCCTGCCCTTATGCCACAGCTCGAAGTGAAGGTGGGGACCGGTGGACAGCTCGCCGGTGTTTCCTACCAGTGCGATGGCTTCACCCCCTTTCACCGCATCTCCTTCCCGTTTCAGCAGAGAGCCGCAATGCTTGTAGACTGACACGAAGTCCTGGTTGTGCTGTATTTCTATCAGATAACCCGTCTCGGCAGTATAGGTACTCAGTATGACGGTACCGTCTAAGGTGGCCAATACGCTTTCGCCCGGATTGGCGGCAATGTCCGTGCCGAAGTGTTTTGTTTCGGCATTGAAGGGAGATGAAATCATGCCGCGTGTGGGGCGGTAGAAAATCAGTCCGTCTATTTCGGGGCGAGCGGTGATGCTCGTCAGGTTGTACTTTTCTGTCTCCTCGTACTGTTTGCGGAATTCGGCTTCCCGTTGTGTACGTTCCATGAGCGAATCTTCGCGCAGGTGGGTCAACGAGTCGATGGAATGTATGGTATCTGCCTTTATCTTGCCCTGGAAGATGTCCTGGATATTCATGATATAGAGGTTCTGTCTGTTCACCAGTTGCTGGAGGGAATCTACGCGCAAGGCATTCTCCACTACCTGGGCACGGATTTCACTGTTCATATATCCCGGCAGGTAGTTGCGCAGCGGGGTGAAGGCTACGATCAGGGAGGCGATGAGAAACAATACGAACAGCACGGAGAGCAATACGGACAGTCCGTTCAGCTTGGATACGCGCAACGTGATGATATCCTCAAGGGTATTCTCGTTCGTAATCGTCAGTCTGTACTTGAACTTGATGTTACTCCAAAATGCTTTTCTTCGTTTCTTTTTCATACCTCTTCTGTTTCGTCCAAAGCTATCAAACCTTCCGGCAGGTCTACGGTGATGACCTTGTGCTTCTGGTCAATGTCTATGATAAACTCTTCTTGTGCCGGCACCAGCAGTTCTTCTCCCTGATAATCTACCACAAACAGTGTGTTGATGGTCGATGTGTCCACGTCCGTCACTTCTCCCAGCGTGCCGTGATGTACTTCCTCCATACGAAAACCGACGAAGAAGTCCCAACTCAGTTCACCTGGTCCTGCCTCTTCTGCATGCTTTACGGGGAAGTAGACCTCAATATTAGTGAACATGCGGGCGCGTTCTGCCGTGTCCACGCCTTCCAGTTTGACAAGGGCGGTGGTGTCGGAGCGGAAACGGTATTCTTCCAAGAAGAAAGGCACCAGTATACCATCCAGCAGGCAGATTAGGTATTCGGCTTCCACCCGGTCGAAGATGTCATCCGTAAAAGTGAACGATAGTTCTCCGTGAATGCCGTGGGGCTTGTTGAATATACCTATCTTATATACTTCTTCTCTCTTTATCATCTTATTCTATTCTTGTTATTCTTGCTCCGAGCGCATTCAGTCGCCCTTCGATGTTCTGATACCCACGGTCTATCTGCTCTATGTTGTGGATGCGGCTGATGCCGTCCGCACTCATGGCAGCTATCAGCAGGGCGATGCCCGCACGGATATCGGGCGAGGTCATGTTGCCGCCACGTAGTTTAAAGCCGTGGTCGTGACCGATGACAACGGCGCGGTGCGGGTCGCAGAGGATAATTTGCGCTCCCATATCTATCAGCTTGTCCACAAAGAACAAACGGCTTTCGAACATTTTCTGATGAATGAGTACACTGCCTTTTGCCTGGGTGGCAACCACCAGCAGCACACTGAGCAAGTCTGGTGTCAGTCCGGGCCAGGGTGCGTCGGCAATGGTCATGATGGAGCCGTCGATAAAGGACTCTATCTGGTACGTCTCTTGTGCGGGCACGTAAATGTCGTCTTCCCACTGCTCCATCTTGATGCCGAGTCGACGGAAACTGTCGGGGATAATTCCCAAGTTCTCGTAGGAGACATTCTTGATGGTCAGTTCGCTACGGGTCATGGCTGCCATGCCAATGAAACTGCCCACTTCAATCATGTCGGGGAGGATGGTATGCTCGGTTCCGTGCAGCTCGTCTACTCCTTCGATAGTCAGGAGGTTGGAGGCGATGCCTTCTATCTTAGCTCCCATCCGGTTCAGCATTCTGCAAAGTTGCTGCACGTAGGGTTCGCAGGCGGCGTTGTAGATGGTGGTCTTGCCTTTGGCAAGGACGGCTGCCATTACGATATTGGCAGTTCCCGTAACAGATGCCTCGTCGAGTAGCATATAACTGCCATGCAGTTGTTTGGCTGAGATTTCGTAGATGCCACGCTCCTCATTATAGACAAAGTCGGCTCCTAAATTCTGGATACCGATAAAGTGTGTATCCAGACGGCGGCGTCCTATCTTGTCTCCGCCCGGCTTGGAAATCATGGCCTTGCCGAAACGTGCCACCATCGGCCCCACCAGCATGACGGAACCGCGCAGGCTGGAACATTTTTTCAGGAACGCGTCACTTTCCAGATAGGCGAAATCAATGTTGGCAGCTTGAAAGCTGTAAGTGTCAATGCCTTTTTTAGATACGCTGACTCCCATATCCCGCATCAATTGGATAAGGTTGTTGACGTCCAGTATGTCCGGGATATTGTGCACAGTCACCTCTTCGGCAGTGAGCAATGTGGCGCAGATAATTTGCAACACCTCGTTTTTTGCTCCTTGGGGGTAAATGTCACCGGAAAGTCTGTGTCCTCCTTCGATTACAAATGATGCCATGAAGTTAGTGATTAGGGGTTAGTGATTAGTAATTAGTGGTCTGCATGGTGATGCCACATGACATTCATCACTAACCACTAATCGCTAATCATTCAATTTTAGTATTTTCGTTTATTGTTCCGGTTGTTATTCCGGTTATTTTGGTTATTCACCTTCGGACGGTAGTTCTGGTCAATACGTTCGGCCATGAGTCGGACGATGCTGTCTGTCATTTGCAGTTTTCCGTCAGAGAGTTCGGTGAGGTCATCTGAAATTTTACGGTCATCGACGGTATCTTTATTCCATGCCATGTAATCTTTCTTCATGTGATTGCAGATGAGGGCTATCAAGTTCTGTTTCTCGTCTCCTTCCGGGAATTCGATAGCTTTCTTTATCAGTACTTCCAGCGTACGGCCGTAGTGGCGGTAACGGATTTTGGTACTGGGGTAGGGGATACTCTTCGGCTTAGTGTTCAGATTGTCCTTGCGGATAATCTCGTACGGATAATCTATATCCAGTTGGAAGTTGGCCATAATGGCAAGGTGGTCCCACAGCTTATGTTTGAAGTCGGGCACATCGCGCAAATGGGGAAACATGTTTCCCATGATGTTGATGATTGTATTTGCGCAGCGCTGGCGTTCTGCGCGGTCTTCGATTGTCAGCGCGTGGTCTACCATATTCTGGATGCTGCGGCCATATTCGGGCAGGGGCATCCGTTTTTGTTGGGTGTTATATTGCATCTTTAATTAGTGATTAATGTTCAATGATTAGTGATTAGGGTTTAGCGATTAGTGGTTAGTGATTAATGGGCTACGTAGTGATACCGCATGGTATTCATCCCTAATCCCTAATCGCTAAACCCTAAATAAGTTTCTTTGGCGTGCCGGCTACGAATTCC
>OWHY01001123.1_pt1 | contig 10817 bp, 10 predicted proteins | sample 1732971 | NCBI WGS metagenome assembly OWHY01 (sample SAMN05065775, study PRJEB22554) | human gut metagenome | biome: ENVO:2100002; feature: ENVO:00000062; material: ENVO:00002003 | host: Homo sapiens | place: USA
ACTTACGACCTTTGGGTTATGAGCCCAACGAGCTACCACTGCTCCACTCCGCGATGTAGTTGTAATCATTTCTGATTTCGAGTGCAAAGGTACGACTTATTTTTGATAAAACAAATTTTCCGGCAGTTTTCTTCATCTTAGGGTTAAAAGATATAGTTTGGAATAACTATCCGGAAATCAGTTCCGCTCTTTTAGAGAACGATTGGTTCATATCTCTATTATAAAGGTTTGTTTGGATAAAATGTAAGTATGTTTTTGGTAGTTATTATTTTTTCCGGTACTTTTGCGCACAGTTTTAATCAAAATGTGCAATACAAATGCCGATGACAGTTTCTAAGACACGTGAGATGTTGGTGGATGTGGCCAGACAATTGTTTGCCCGCATGGGGGTGGATAATACGACAATGAACGATATTGCACAGGCATCCAAAAAGGGAAGGCGGACGCTTTACACATACTTTAAAAGTAAAAACGAGATTTATCTGGCAGTAGTCGAGTCCGAGTTGGACCAACTGTACAAGATGCTGCAGGATGTAGCAGCGAAAGACTTGCCGGCGGACGAAAAGTTGATGACATTTCTTTATGCAAGATTGGATGCAATCAAGGCGCTGGTGTTCCGTAACGGGACATTGAAAGCTAATTTTTTTCGTGACATTTGGCGGGTGGAGAAGATCAGGAAAAACTTCGATATCCGTGAGACGGAATTGATACAGGGAATTCTGGAAGCTGGAGTGAAGGAAGGAATTTTCGCGATGCCCGATACCGAGATTACGGCGGTCGTTCTTCATCATGCCCTGAAGGGGTTGGAAGTTCCGTATATACGTGGAATCATGGGGGATAATATCAGCCAGCGGATTAAACGGAGAGATAATGTAATGAATTTGATATTCAATGGTATAAAGATAAAGTAACACAATACTGAGGAATGTTTATTAATGCAACAGGGTTTTATGTACCTGAAGAACGGGTAGATAACCAACATTTTTTAGAGTTAAACGGGCTAACCAGCGAGTGGATTGAACAGCGCACCGGGATTCGTTCCCGGTCTAAGGCAAAAGCCGAGGAAAATATTAATACGATGAGTATGGAGGCTGTTCGTAACGCCCTGCCTAAATTGCCGTATGATATTACGGATGTAGATTTGATTGTTTCCGCCTCTTATTCTCCGTACGATACGGTAGCGACTGCGGCTCATCTTGCCCAGCATGAATTCCATATTGAAAATGCGAAAGCGCTCTATCTTTCTTCCGCCTGCTCCTCATTCCTGAATGCGTTGGAAGTTGTGGAAGGGTATTTTGCTATGGGAAAAGCGACAAAAGCGTTGATCCTTTCCGCCGACAAGAATTCGGCCTACTATAATGAGACGGATCCGAAAGCCGGCCACCTTTGGGGCGATGCGGCTGCGGCCTTCTTCATCTCGAAGGAACGCGTTTCGGAAAAGGATTCCGAGATCGTGGAAGTATACACACAAGGACTTGGTTATCTGGGCAAGGCTCCGGATGCGGTTCATCTTCGTCCGTGCGACGGGGGAATCATGATGCCGGAAGGACGCGACGTCTTTATCCAAGCTTGTACCTATATGCCGAAGAACGTGCTCTATCTCTTGGAAAAGAATGGCTATACGTTGGACAACCTGACATATTTCATCGGCCATCAAGCCAATATGCGTATCATGTCCAATATTGCCAAACAGCTCAATCTGCCGGAAGAGAAATTCCTGCATAATATTGAAGAATTGGGAAATACCGGTTCGGTAAGCTCAGCATTGGTATATGCCCAGAATGATCATAGTTTCAAGAAAGGCGACCTGGTTGCCATTACCGTGTTCGGCGGTGGCTATTCTACGGGGGCTTGCTTGATTAAGTGTTGAATTTAAAACGGAATTAATATGAAATTATTAGAAGGTAAAGTGGCAATCGTTACGGGGGCCGCACGTGGTATTGGTAAGGCGATCGCATTGAAATTCGCCGCAGAGGGTGCAAATATCGCATTCACGGATTTGGTGATCGACGAAAACGGTCTGGCCACCCAGAAGGAAATCGAAGCATTGGGTGTTAAAGCAAAAGGCTATGCTTCCAATGCGGCCAATTTCGAAGAAACACACAATGTCGTTGCTGAAATCGTAAAAGATTTCGGTCGTGTGGATATCCTCGTAAACAATGCTGGTATCACGAAAGACGGTCTGATGATGCGTATGAGTGAAGGTCAGTGGGATGCCGTCATCGGTGTCAACCTGAAATCGGCTTTCAACTTTATCCACGCTTGTACTCCGGTGATGATGAAACAGCGTTCGGGCAGTATCATCAATATGGCTTCTGTCGTTGGTGTACATGGTAATGCAGGTCAGAGTAACTATTCGGCATCCAAAGCCGGTATGATCGGCCTGGCTAAGTCTATCGCGCAGGAACTGGGTTCACGCGGTATCCGTGCCAATGCAATCGCCCCGGGCTTCATTATTACTGATATGACAGCCGGTCTGCCGGAAGAAGTCAAGGCCGAATGGGCAAAGAAGATTCCTTTGCGCCGTGGCGGTACGCCTGAAGATGTGGCCAACATCGCTACATTCCTGGCTTCCGATATGTCTTCTTATGTATCAGGACAGGTGATCCAGGTTGATGGCGGTATGAATATGTAAAGAGATTTATGATTTATAATTTATGATTTATGTAGGTGACGTTTGTTTTGCAAAATCATAAATCCATAAATCATAAATCATAAATTTGAAATCATGGAGGTTATTTACGAAGACAATCATATCATTGCGGTAAATAAGACTTGCCGCGAGATTGTACAAGGAGATAAAACCGGTGATACTCCTCTTTCGGACATGCTGAAGGCATGGCTGAAAGAGAAGTATTGTAAACCCGGAAATGTCTTTGTCGGCGTTACGCATCGTCTGGACCGTCCGGTCAGTGGCGTCGTGTTATTTGCCAAGACGAGTAAGGCGCTCGCCCGTCTGAACGAGATGTTCCGGGTCGGCGAAGTAAAGAAGACCTATTGGGCGATCGTGAAGAACTGTCCGCCGGCAGAAGAGGGAGAGCTGGTGAACTGGCTGGTTCGCAACGAGAAGCAAAACAAGAGCTATGCTTATGACACGGAACGGACGAATGCCAAGAAAGCAGTCCTGCATTATAAAGTGATTGCTCACTCGGACAACTATTATCTGTTGGCTATAGACCTGAAGACAGGCCGTCATCACCAAATCCGTTGCCAGCTTGCCAAGATGGGATGCCCTATCAAAGGCGACTTGAAATACGGTTTTCCCCGCTCCAATCCGGACGGCGGCATCAGCCTGCATTCCCGCAGTGCCGAATTCATCCATCCCGTATCGAAACAGCCGGTCAGCATTGTCGCTCCTGTGCCTGCTGATTCTCTTTGGAAAGCGATGGAGCAGATGAAGAGGTGAAAGTTGTTCTGACTTTCAGCCGATTTATTAACCGGATGCGAAGCCTCTCTTTCATCTTTCACCTTTTAGCTGTTTTAGCTGTTCTTTTGATTTGCTTCGTGTCACGATATAAACCCCTAAGAATACTAATGCGATCGCGATACTTTTCATCAGTCCGAACGTGTCCAGGCCGACTATGACCGTGATGATGGATGCGATGATCGGTTGGACATAATTGTACATGGTCGCAACCGTTGGGCGTAGAATCCGTTGGCCGATCGGGACGAGAAGGTAGGCGAAGAACGTTCCTCCCAATACGACAACCGCGATGTTCAGGTAGATATCCAGGGGCAGGGTGGCGAAGTCGATGCTTACGACACTGTTGTAGGAGAAAGGGATCGTACAGATTGCCGAGTAGGTGAACATCCATTTCATCAGCGTCACGGGCGAGTACCGTCCGATCAATCCTTTGTAGACAACTACATAAATAGAAAAACTGCATTGTGCGATCAGGCAGAGGATATCTCCCCACACGTTATTGCTGCCGTTTCCTGTTACCGCCGTTTGCTGTCCGCTCAGAATAAGCGTCAGGGCACCTGCCGCCCCGACAAAGATACCGAGGATCTTCGTTCCCGTAATCGGTTCCTTCAGGTAAAAAGCAGCGATGATCATGGTGATGATGGGGGTGGAGGTGGCAACGATCGTTGCGTCTATGGGTGAAGTCTGCGACACGCCAAAGATATAAGTACCTTGGTTGAATACGATTCCGAAGAGGGCTGCGAAAAACAGGTGTTTCAGGTCTTCATGAGGGACGTGTTCCTTGCGGGTAAAGATCGATGCGATCCAGAATACTATTGCCGCACCCAACATCCGGAAAGTTGTTAGTGAGATTGCATTTATTAATCCGCTGGATAAGACAATCTTGGAAGAGGGAGACATGCATCCCCACAATACGTTTGCCATCAGCATAGCCAAATGTCCTTTGTAAGCTTCTGATTTCATGATAACCTGTTTGTTTTGGGGGTACAAAAGTAGAAAATCTGCCAAATCTGCCAAAAAAGGTCCGCCAGATTTTGTGTTTTGTTCGGTTTGTAGGTGACAGGATTTATGCAGACAGGCATCCGTTTTTGAGATGGATGCCTATGCAATTCGATCTCTTTCCTGGGAATATAGGATAGTTTCGCATAATAGTTTTATCTTTGTATGTAGTAGAAACAATAATGGTAAGATTCTTATGAAACCGACTCGTATTATCGAAATTTGTGCAAACTCCGCACAAAGCTGTGTGGAAGCAGAAGCCGGAGGTGCAAAACGTGTGGAACTTTGTGCCGGCATCCCGGAAGGGGGAACGACACCCAGCTACGGGGAGATCCGGACGGCGCAGGCACTCACTTCGTCTATTGATATAAATGTGATTATCCGTCCGCGTGGAGGCGACTTCCTCTATACGCCGGCAGAGATTCAGTCGATGTTGCTGGATATCGAACTGTGCAAGCAGTTGAAGGTGCACGGCGTAGTCTTTGGTTGCTTGACGAAAGACGGGGATATCGATGTCCCTTTGATGCGCCGGTTGATCGAGACGGCCAAACCGTTGTCTGTCACCTGTCATCGCGCCTTTGATGTTTGCCGCGATCCCTTTGCCGCATTGGAGCAGTTGATTGAGTTGGGCTGCGACCGTATCCTGACTTCCGGCCAGCAGTCCGATGCCGTGAAAGGGATTCCTCTCATTGCCGAACTGGTGAAACGTGCGGCAGGCCGCATCATCATCATGCCGGGGTGCGGAGTTCGGGAGAATAACATCGCCCGCATCGAAGCGGAAACCGGGGCGAAGGAGTTTCATACATCCGCTCGAAGCATCGTCTACAGCAAGATGGAATATCGGAACGAGAATGTCCCGATGGGCAGCAGCATCGTTTCCTCCGAGTTCGAGACGGTCGAAACGGACCGCAAGAAGGTGGCTTCTTACCTGTAAAAGAACCAATTTATGGCAAGGCTGCGAAAGCAACTTTGTTTTTGAAACGAGTAAACAATAAAAAAAGAAAGAACAATGGAAGAACCTAAAAGACTTTACCGTTCGAATAACGGGATGATAGCAGGTGTTTGTGCGGGTATTGCCGATTATTTCGGCTGGGATCCTACATTAGTGCGTATCGGATATATATTATTGAGTATCTTTACGGTATTTTCCGGGGTGATCGCTTATCTGATCCTTTGGATGGTTATACCTAAACAACCTATAAATAAAGGATGAACTTTGAATTATCTTCCCCATTCAGTCCGACAGGAGATCAGCCGGAAGCGATTGCGGCCCTGTCCGACGGTATAAAGAGTGGTGTGCCTTTCCAGACCTTGTTGGGAGTGACAGGGTCCGGAAAGACTTTCACTATCGCTAATGTGATCAAGGAAGTGCGGAAGCCGACTTTGATCCTGAGTCATAACAAAACCCTCGCAGCCCAGTTATACAGCGAGTTTAAGGCATTTTTTCCGAACAATGCCGTCGAGTATTTCGTCTCTTATTATGACTATTACCAGCCGGAGGCTTACTTGCCGACGACGGACACCTACATAGAAAAGGATTTGCAGATCAACGACGAGATCGATAAACTACGTCTGCGTGCAACCGCTTCACTGTTGTCGGGGCGGAAGGATGTTATTGTCGTTTCGTCTGTCTCCTGCCTGTATGGTATGGCGGACCCGACAGCCTTTGCCGAGAAAGTGGTGCATCTGGAGAAGGGGATGCGGATAGACAGGGATAAACTGCTGCGCCGTTTCGTGGATGCCCTTTATGTCAATAATAAGATAGAGTTCAACAGGGGGTGCTTTCGTGTAAACGGGGATACAGTCGATATCTTTCCGGCTATCGAAACTTTTGATGGGGCAGCCTACCGTATTGAGTTCTGGGACGATGAGGTGGATCGCATTTCTTCGTTCGACCCGCAGACCGGGCAGGAGATAGACGAGCAGGATGAACTGAACATTTATCCGACCAACCTTTTCGTGACCACCCAGGAGCGTATCAATACCGCTATCGGGCAGATCGATGTCGATCTGGGGACGCAGGTGAATTTCTTGCGGGAAATCGGCAAGCCTTACGAGGCGAAACGTTTGTACGAGCGTGTCACGTTTGATCTGGAAATGATACGCGAGCTGGGGCATTGCTCCGGTATCGAGAACTATTCCCGCTATTTTGACGGTCGCCAGGCGGGTGAACGGCCTTTCTGTTTGCTCGATTATTTCCCGAAAGACTTTCTGTTGGTGGTTGACGAGAGCCACGTGACGATCCCGCAGATACGGGCGATGTACGGAGGCGATTATTCCCGTAAGAAGAATCTGGTGGATTATGGTTTCCGTCTGCCGGCAGCGATGGATAACCGTCCGTTGACGTTCGATGAGTTCGAGTCGCTGACTCCGTTGGCGATTTACGTGAGTGCGACACCGGCCGACTATGAACTGGAAAAGAGCGAAGGGATCGTGGTGGACCAAGTGATCCGTCCGACAGGCTTGCTCGATCCGGTTATCGAGGTGCGTCCGACGTTGAACCAGATCGACGATCTGATGGAGGAGATCACACAACGTGCTGCTGTGGACGAACGTGTTTTGGTGACGACATTGACGAAGCGTATGGCGGAGGAACTGACTGCTTATCTGACGCGCATGGGAATCCGCTGCAACTATATCCATAGCGATGTCGATACGTTGGAACGCATTCAGATCATGGATGATTTGCGGAAAGGGTTGTTCGACGTGCTGATCGGCGTCAACTTGCTGCGTGAAGGACTTGATTTGCCGGAAGTCTCTTTGGTCGCTATCTTGGATGCCGATAAGGAAGGTTTCCTGCGCTCGCATCGTTCGCTGACGCAGACGGCTGGACGTGCTGCCCGAAATGTGAATGGGAAGGTGATATTCTATGCTGACAAGATAACGGACAGTATGCGCCTGACAATGGACGAAACGGCCCGTAGGCGTGAAAAACAGCTCGCTTATAACGAGAAACATGGCATTACGCCTAAGCAGGTTATCAAAAACAGCGTTTCCCTGGTTGCGGAGAAACAACAACCGGTTACAGGCGAACCGTATGCTTATGTGGAACCGGAACCCAGCTTGGTTGCAGACCCGGTAGTTCAGTATATGAATCGCAAACAGCTTGAGAAAGCGATCGAACGGACGAAGAAGCAGATGATGGAGGCGGCCAAGAAGCTGGACTTTATCGAAGCAGCTCAGTTTCGTGATGAACTGGTGAAGCTGGAAGATCTGTTAGTGACAAAAAAGGATTGAAATTGGATCAAGAGATGAAACGGACGCTATTTTGTTTGTTCTTTTTTGCTTTTCTTTCCCTACCTGGAAAAGCTCAGAGGGATAAGGCTATTTACGAACGCTATTGTACGGCAGTGAAGGAGAAAGCGGCTTTGCCGACAGGTGACCTGATGGTAGAGACCGCCCGTTTTTTCTTGGGAACTCCTTATGTAGCAGGGACGTTGGAGGAAGAGCCTGAAACATTGGTGATAAACCTGCATGGCTTGGATTGTATGACTTTGGTAGAGAATACGGCTGCTTTGGCCTGGTCTGTCAAGCATCGTCTTGCTTATGATGGGTATGTTTCTGTTTTGAAAGATATGCGTTACCGGAATTCCGGCTGTGCGACACTCGATTATACGGATCGTCTCCATTATACGGCTGACTGGATATATGAAAACGAAAAGAGAGGGTATCTGAAGGATGTTACGAAAGAGATCGGTGGGCAGTCGCTTAAGCTTGACCTGTCCTTTATGTCTACACATCCAGATAGTTACAAGCAGTTGAAAGGAAATCCAGGACGTATCGCAGTAATGGCGGCTAAGGAAAAAGAAATTAGTGCCCGCCCGCATTATTATATTCCGCAGGATGAAATCAATGAGCATGCCGGCCAAATCAGGAATGGCGATATCGTCTGTTTTGTCACGACTGTGAAAGGGCTGGATATCTCGCACGTCGGCATTGTCTGCCGGGAAAGGGATATGCTTACTTTTATCCATGCCTCGACCGTCCAGAAGCGGGTGATCGTGAACGAAGAACCTTTGCAGGAGTACGTGCAGGGTATCAAACGCAATTGTGGTATTATGATTGTCCGTCCACAGTTCTGAACTTACTGGAAGAGTTCGAACGCGAACTTGAATCCGATCCCGTCATATTTCAATTTATCGAACCCGACGAAGGCGGCGACGTTGAAGATATGGTTACCGAAACCGTATCCGATTTCAGTGTAGCTGGGTTTGACTGGCATCCATAACTGACTGAGGTAAAAACGTTCGGAGATGATGTGCTTGGTTGCTTCTGGTTTGAATAGCTGAAAGAGCATGAATGGACTTTCGTACATGGCATGTGCTTGGACATATTTGTCGGATGCGTTGAACCATACGCTTCCTAGCTGGTGGAAGACACCTCCGAAATCGTCTCCTCCCCATGATTCGGGGAAGTTGTGCCGTGTGAAATACCGGTAGTCGGCAAAGTAGGTTGACTTCTGAGCAGTATAAAGCCCTCCGCTGATATGGTAGTTGAACCGGCGTGACAGGCCCAGGTAAATGCTTTGGTGGATATCGGCCTCTACACGTCCGTAATTACCGCTGCTTTTCCATACGCCTGGTATGGCCCGCCCGAACTCGATGGATATGGTCGGGTAGTAGGAGTAGAGGTACTCTTTACGGTAACCGTCCATCCAGTAGTATTGTCTGGGAGTATAGGAAAAGCCGATCGTGGGGATGAAATCGTGATAGTTTTCGTTGATGATCTCCGTGACACCGTCTCCCGGATCTATCGCGCTTTTCCGGGTTGGTATGCGGCGGTGGTAAGAGATGCCGGTGGTCATTTGGAAACCGTTGAACAACTCGATCTGATTCTTGAACTCTATGTAATAGTGCTTGAAGTATTCCAAATCCAGGTTTTCGAAGTTGAAAGTGGAGTCTTTCAGCTGTTCGTTAATTTCGTTCATGATCTTGGAAGAATATCCTTGGTTGGTGTTTCCGAGACTGAGGCTCAGGGCTCCTTGTTTCTCAGGAAGATATTCCCAATCTCCCTCGAATTTGAAGAACAACTCTTTTCGTTTGAATACAAAACCGACCTCAGGCCGGAAACGCAGTTGGCGGTCTTTCTTGAAGGTCTTGCTGAAGCGGAGCTGTTGCCTGTAAGTAATACCGTTTCGTCCGGAATAGCCCAACTGGAAAGGATTCAGGATGCCGGAGTATTTCAGACGGGTCGTTTTATAATCCAGATTGATGGTATTGGTCAGGCGTTCTGTTATTTTCAGGTATTTCCGAATGTTGCTTGTGTCGTTGGCTTGGGTTGTTCTGATGCTTGTTTTTTCGTATTTTGTTTCTTCTTCCTGGGTCAGTGGGATGTCTCTTTTGTTTTTCCAGTAGCTGCTGTCGCTGATGATCGGGATCGTATCAGATGATAACTGGTAATATCCGGTCAAATCGAGGGAGTGGTGTTTTTTGTCTTCATAGTCTTCTTCAACCCATTCAACGGCTTCGTATTTGAATGAAGTATGATAGTAGCTGGCGATGGCATTTCCCAGCACATGATACCGGAGAAATAGGTCTGCCTTTTGTGGCAGGATGAAATGGCGGTAATCCCGTCCGAATGTCATGACCAGGTTGAATTCGGCAAAAGAGAAACGCCCGTTTAAGTCGATCTTGTCAATGTGCCAGTCTTTGTCGGTGATGTACAGATCTCCGCAAATGAGTTTTTGGCTCCATAGCTTTGGCATGAAGCGTATCTGGTAGATTTTCAGATCGCCGGTCGTTTCGATGCTTTCCAGGTTGAAGTTGTAGTATTTGAATGCTTCATGAGCTACTGGCATGATGATCCCTTCGTTGTAGATGGTTGGCGAATAGACGTTCAGGTTCAGAAATGTCAAGACTTCCTGCTGTTTTGCGCCGTTGGGGATGCTGTTTCCGTTTATCGCTTCGAAGCTGTGCAGGTAGTTGTTCGGAGCGTTGAACTTGGAGTGGCTGACCATCTCGAAGATCATATCCTTGTTCTTCCTGTCTACCGGAAAAAGATGATGGGCGAAACGCATTAGAATGTTTTGTTTGAGTATTTCCGTCTTGCCTTTGATATAGATTTCGGCCTCGTACCGTGAGACGACTGTTTTGTATTTGTCGGCCTGCTCGATTACCTTCCTCATAATAGAATCCCCTTGCTGGGATGATACCGTTTTGGGGGACCGACCCAGCAATAAAAGGTTCCCATAACTACCATCAGGGTCAGCTAAGGCATTTACTGCGGTAAAAAGCAGAATGATAATATAAAAATACTTTTTCAACAAATTATCGTCTCTTTCTTTACAAACGTAACGAATAAAATCGAATTTTTATTCATTTATCGTATTAAACTTATTCTGCTTTTAAAAGAAAAGTATTACATTTGTGCTTCATAAGTATGTTATATAGCAGTC
>OWHY01001124.1_pt1 | contig 10798 bp, 14 predicted proteins | sample 1732971 | NCBI WGS metagenome assembly OWHY01 (sample SAMN05065775, study PRJEB22554) | human gut metagenome | biome: ENVO:2100002; feature: ENVO:00000062; material: ENVO:00002003 | host: Homo sapiens | place: USA
CGAGATGAGCGCTAGTCTCGTGGGCTCGGAGATGTGTATAAGAGACAGGTTACATGACCTTTCTTTACTTCAAGAGAACAATCAAGCGAAAAGTTTTCATAACTTTTTTTCAAATGCTCAATTTTTAACATATCTAACCCTCCAAAATTAACTCAAATAGTTTTTTTATATCTTCATCACTGATACCGTAACATCTGCCTTTTTGAATAACTCGTTCTAAATCACTTTCTAATTCCTTTTTCTGTTCCTCTAATAAAAGCTCTGTATTTGTAGCAGTAACATATGTTCCTTTTCCATGAATTGTTACCGTAAACCCCTCGTTTTCCAAGCTATCATATGCTTTTTTCACAGTTAGAGCACTTATTTTTAATTCTTTTGCAAGAGAACGAACAGACGGAAGATTATCATTTTCTTTTAATTTTCCATTCCGAATTAAAGCTTTAACTTGTTCTACTATTTGCTCGTAAATAGGTATCATTGAAGAATGGTTTATAATAATTTTCATCTCACAGCTCCTTTCTGTATAAACAGTATATAACAGAGTAACGCTGTTGTCAAGTGTTATATGGTGTTTGTACAGAAAGTGAAGCGTGCAAATCTCATTTAGGAAATGCACGCTATATAATTTATCCTACAATCTTCCAGTTACTATCCTTATGTAGCACAAGTTCATACTGCGATATCTGCGTCGCCTTTGTCTGATTATCAAGGAATTTCACGCCTACCTTGACTTTCACATTGTCCCCGTCCTTTGTAAAGATAGGGTTTACCAGTTCAGAATAAAGATAGTCCCTGCCGATAGGTTCAAGCACATTTCCCGATACATAATAGGCAAGCTCTTTTTCCGTAGCTGTCGGGTAGAGCTTAAAGAATGTTTCCAGAAATGCGGTAGCGTCATTCACGGTATCAGCGTCTACACTTGCGTCTGCTTCTGGTGTCTTAGGCTCATAGTCTGATTTTTCGATTGCTGGTGCAAGGGTAGGGTTCTGAACGATTACCATATCCCCGTCAGCGTCTATATGGACTTTTACGGTATAGGTTGCTTTCACATTGCTTGTCTTTTCTCCCTCTTTTATCTGCTGATCTACTTCGTAGGTAGCAGAAAAAGTGTCCGTTCCCGATTGTTCGATACTCCATACAATCACATCTGTAACTGTGGAGCTGGTCGGTATATCCGTTCTAATGGTATCAACATTCAAGTCCTGCAATTCCTTTGTCAGATAACCGTTGATTGCCTGCGTCCTTGATTCAATCGCTTCTTTACTGTTATTCCATGTGTAATAGGACTTCGCAAAGTTCTTCACGAAATTTTCTATCCCGTTGGTGTCCTGCAAGCGAAGTTCAATGATTTCTTTTTCATGGGTGGTGTGCTGGTCGATAGCCGTAAAATTCTTATACACCCCAAAGCTCACGCTTGCGATAAGCACCACCCACAACGCAATCACGGTTTTCTTATGTGTGCCTACCTTAACAGTACGCACCTTTTTTTCTTTTGGTTCTTTGATAGTTTCTGTCTGTTTCTTATTCTTCTTAAACATATTTTTCAAGTCCTTTCTATTGTTTTACTCGTCCTGCACCGATTAAGTGCTGTTGCCAGTAACTACTACTTAGGTCTGCATATCCTATCGGGTCGCCTGCATGGTACATCTGGTTATTTCCTACATAAATGCCAACGTGGGTTACATACGAACCAGCGTTATAGGTGGAATGGAAAAATACCAAGTCCCCAGCCTTTGCCTGCGAAAGCGGAAGATGTTGGGTAGCGTCATATTGTGCTTGTGCTGTTCTCGGTAAGGAGATACCAGCTTTTCCATAACACCATTGCACAAGTCCGCTACAATCAAAGGAAGTGTTCGGGTTACTGCCACCATACACATACTTCCAGCCTTGATATTTCAACGCTTCATTCATAATCGCTTGTGCCGTCGCATTATCAAAGTGTGCCACGGTTAGATATTGATTGACTAATTCCACATAGAACATATTTCCATAGCCATACCGCCAGCCCCCGTTCTTCGCAACAGCTATCGGGTTGGTATAGGTTACTTTCTTTCCACCCGATTTCTCACGGGCGAAATTTTCCGCAAGATTAAAAGTGTGTTTCTTTCCTTTTCCTGCCACATATCCCACATAGCCACCACCATAGTTATAAGACTGTATCGCTACATTCAAATCGTCGATACCTTGATTTTTGCAAGAAGAAAGCAGGGACGCAAAATATTTACACCCCTGCTTGATTGAGCTTTCCGTATCTAAAGAGTTGGGCGGTAGTCCCAGACTTTCTGAACTCTGCATAACATCTTCTGCCGTACCGCCACTTTCTACTTGAATGATAGCCAATAGCACATTGACATACTCGGAGATACCGTTTTCTCTGGCGTACTTTTCCACCATAGGCTGATGTTTCAAAACTTCTGCGGATAAATTCATACCCGTAATGCCAGAAGAAAAGTTGCTGTTCTCGTCGTCGCTGTCCGCACTAATCAACACCCCAAAGAAAAGCACCAGAGAAAATAGGATAGGAAACAGACTGCCAATGAGAGCGATATGTTTCAGTTTCATTTTTTCTTCTGTCCTTTCTTCATCACAAGGTTACTAGTTTTCTCTATGGTCTGCTGGTTCTTCTGACGTTCTGGGTCTGCTGAACCTTTGTCCTGCGGTCTTTGGTGTAATTCTGGCGTGTTTCCTGCGATACCACTTTTTCTACATTCTGCCTATGTACTGTCTGTGTAGGCTGGGTCGCTTTTCTATCAGAAGCACCAGAAGATAACGGACGCTCTTTTACAACATTCGTCTTGACTGGCTCACTTGCTTTTGAAGTGGTCGCTGTGGCAGGACGTTTGATTTCCTGCATTTTTTCCGCACTCGGCTTTGAAGCTGTGGCTGGTCGCTCATGGGGACGGGTAGCTCCCGTTGTCGCTGATCCGTCAGCCTTTCGCTGTGCCTGCCTTGCTTCTTGTGCCTTTTGAAGCTCCATACGCTTGTCAGCGATATTTTTCTTATGCTGTTCCTGTTTTTCCATACGTCCCGACTGTCTGGACTGCTGTTCCTGCACCATGCCACGCTTGAAGTCTGATACGCTGGACTTTGCCTTTTCCTTTGCGGAATACACCGCATAAGAGGTCTGTGTCGGCATATCCTTGATATTTTCTTTGACAGCATTTGCCTTGTCTTTCACTTTATTTTTCGTATCTAAGACAGCACCCACCTTTGAGCCTGCACGCTGTCCCATGCTGGAAGTGGTATTGCCCCGACTGTCTTTTGTAGCTGTGTTCCTTGTCGGTTTTCTGTTTGAAATCGTTCTACCTGCCACCGCACCAGCAACACCGCCAGCAGTAACCGCACCAGCAAGCCGTCTTTCCATACGCCTAGCCCTATGTCGCATAAACAGATACGGTCTGCGGAAAATTCTTCGTCCCATGCTTTGACTGTCATTAGCGTTCAAAGAGAACATACTCATTAAATCGCCCAGCTTCATGTAGATACCAGCGAAACATACTATCTGTAAGAACGCTACCATGAAAAACGGATAGTCCGTGGAAATGTTATAAAACATACTGGAAATGCTGAACGCCACCGTTACAATGAGCGTTATTCCTGCCCGTGTCATTATGGTATTAAACACCCTCACAATTGCCTGCTTTGCCATGCTTTCATAGCTGGGTATCATGGAAAGTAGAAAGCTGATAGGTAAAAACATTGCAAAAATAATAAAAAGTATCTGGCTAAACAACATCATGCCCGTAAGCAAGAATACAAATATCGTTATCCCCAAGTTGAAGAACAAGAGGAAGAACACCATACCTAAACGGTTTACCACCTGCGGTATCGTCAGATTGTTGTTGTCGTTGTCCTCGATTTCTGTTTTCACGACTTCCTCTCTGGTCTTTCCGTCCTCGTCCTCTGGGCTTGCTGATACCAGAGCTTCTACACGGTCTGCCCCGATTTCTTCTGCGTTGCTGTTGCCAAATTGCAGAAGTAGCCACGGCTGTTCCACTTGAATAGAAAATAAGCTGTCCCGTATCAAGTCCACGCTGTCCTTGCCCTCGCTGTCAGAGTTAGGGAGCATGATTTTTGTTCCCAAGTCCAAAGAAGCGGTACTGATGTCTGATGAAAATTCATTTATCTTCTTGATGTAGTCGGGAGCGTAGGCAATAAACGAAGCGGACAGCACGAACACCACCACAAAGTTGATAACAGCGTGAAGTGCCTTGCTGGTTTCCCGTTTAATCAGTCCCGTATAAGCAACATACATTCCCACCACTAAGATAATGAGAAGCAGGAAACCAACATAGAAGCCCGTAGAAGAAAAGCCGTTCTCGGTTACACCTGCAAGGGTCTGTATGCTCTTTCCGATACTGTCTGCCATATCATTGATGAAGTCCAGCTTATAGGCTTCCTGCACCACATAGCCCGTAGCATTGCTTAAATAAAGGCTTATCGTCCAGACAAAATTGGTAATGCAGTAAAGCCCGTACTGCACCGATTTTCCAATCCCGTCCAGCCAGTTCCACGGCAACCACGACCAGCTATTATCCACATAAAAATCAAGCTGGTAATTCGACAGCGGATATTTAGAGTAAAGATTTTCTGCGTTTATGGTATCGTCCACAAGTCCCGTCGCATGAGCCACCGTCCCCAGAAGTGAAAGCAGGATAAGGGAGAGTGCCACCACGAACAGAGCCATTTTGAGAAAGTGGAAAATCTTCTTTTTTGTGAACGCACCTTTTATCCTTTCTTTCATCACTCCACCTCATTTCTCTGTACGGGCGGTCTGGTATCAAAGGCGTGTAGTAATTCTTCAAAGACTGGGTGTATCTGTACTACACCGACACGCCCGTATAAGTCCTGCAATAAGCATTGTCCGTTCTCCAAATCACGAAGCCGTTTCTGGTTGTTTTCGTCGTCCTTGTCGATACCGAAAAACTCTAAGGTCTGCTTTATCTCGTTGATGTCAGTAGAACGGAAAGCGAATTTTAAGCCGATATTGTTTTTCAGACTTTCCTTTGACACGTCCCCAGAAGATTGTGTAACGAAATAAACGCCTGCCTGCATAGCTCGTCCAGCACGAACCAGCTTGTTAGAGAGCGTTTCTCCTTGTGCCACATTTAAGAACGCCCACGCTTCGTCAAGGTCTACGATTTTGAAGATAGAACGGTCGCTGTGAATGAAGTCGAGTGCAAAGGTACTAATCACAATCAGCATAGACACCGACAATAATTCAATGGTCGTGTATTCCTCAAAGGTCGTGTCCTTATCTGGCAATACTAAGTCCGCTACTTGAATGATATTGAGCTGGTTATCCAGACTGATTGCATTTTCTACCGTACCGTCTGAAAACAGCAGGTGTGCAAAATCGTAGTCCGTGAAGCTGTCGATATGGTCTGCGATATTTCTTGATATGGGTGTATCTTCACGGCGTAGCTCGTCTATCACATGGAGCAAGCCCCGACTGTCGCTCTGGGTAACGGAACGAACCGCTTTACGAAGTACGGGGAATTTTTCACCGTCCCTAGAGGAAATACCCGTAAGGAATGTTAAGATGTCGATTGCCAGACTTTCAGCGTCTTTTACATTCTTCATAATCACGAATGGGTCAAGAAGTCCTGCATTGCCTTTATCGCTTGTTAGGTTTACGATATTGATTTCATGGGCGATTTCTGGAAGTGTTTCTTTCCAGTTGCCACGCTCACTTTTAGGGTCTAACAGAAGTGCTTGACCGCCAAACAGCACCGCGTAATATACCAGAAGATTGTTACAGAACGATTTCCCACCGCCAAGCGAACCGACAAAAGCAGACGCTAAAGCGTTGGTAACTGTACCTTTTACACCTTGACTGGCAAGGGACGGTTGCAGGTACACATTTCTTCCCGTATCAACAGAATAGCCCATATAGATACCCGTAGTTTCTCCTAACTGCTGTGTCGCACCAAAACCAAGCCCTGCTAGAAAATCTGATTTTACATACTGCACATAATCATTGATATATCGCTTGCTGGCTGGTAAAAATTCAGAATGAAGCCCCAGCATATCCCCAGCAGGACGCACCAGCTTTACATTGAGGTCGTCGTAAAAGTCCTTGACTTCATCACAACGGCGTTTCAGCTCGTCAAGATCGGGTGCAGACACCCGAATAACGTAGCTTAACTTATACATACTTTCTTTGCTCTGGTCTAAGTCTGTTTCCAGCTCGTCCACGCTGTCTAAAGCGTCCACCACATTTGAGCTGGTTTCACTTCCAGCTTGATAGGCGTGATTGTCAAGGTCTTTCAATTCCTTTTTCTTGTTGCGGACGGTTGTTAATGCTTTTCGATTTTCCACGATTTCTACATTCATAGAAGTATCAACGGGGAATGTGAATTGCTGTTGCTGGAAATAGAAGATTTCACTTGACGGAAAATCAAGCTCCCCGACAATCGCATTGACAGTAAAGTAGGACACATAGCTTTCCTTATCCTCATGTTCCAGTCGTAAATACCGCTGGCTTTCCTCAATCACACACCTTGTCGGACGGATAAGGTCATAGTATTTTATCAGCGTTTCTTTCTTATAGTTCTTCTTTGGTAGCTGGTACGCATAATCTTCATAGGCGATACCGTCCCTGCCGTAAAGATGTTCCATGAGATACCCAAAATCATTGATTTCCAAGCGACGCACCTTAAAGCGACGGGAGATTTTATTTTCCAGTAACTTTTCCATTTTCATGTAACGGTTGATTTCATCATTTGGCATGGAAACAAAGTCATTCATCAGCGTGTGGTTCACTTCATGGAGAAATTCCGTGAACGTCAGCCACGCCGATTTTTTGATGTTCTTCAGATTGAACTGTTCTTCCGTAACCATGAGCTTAAAGCCAAGAAAAAAGCGGTAGTCCACTTGATTGTCCCCAATCATAGATACTAACGCTTCGGTCTGCTCGTCTATCTTCTGGCAGGCAACTTCCTTTAATTTTCCAGTTACCAGTTTCTTTGACTGCTCCTGCATACTTCGTATGGAGCTTTCCGTGGCAATCTGCAAGGCATGAATTTTACCCTCACGGGACTGTGCGATAAGCTGGCGAAAGCTGTCATGCACGATAAATTTCTGCTCTGCGGATAAGAAAGAATAGTTGTACGGTATCAGCTCATAGTAGGCGAATACCTCATTGTCCTTGTTCCAGACAAGGTTATTGTCAATATATTTTATCGGGAACATAGTTCACACTCCTTACTGCCGTGATTGTTTCATTCAATATCTGCTTATGCAGTTTTACGGCTTTTCCTGCATAAGTGATTTTAGGTCGCAGGGCATAGGTTATCTGTGATTTCAAAAAGCTGTACGGCTTCTTTCCGTCAAAGGTTTTCTGCGACATGAACCAAGTGAGAGCAACGGGAATACCAAAGTATTTGAGAAATGCTCCCTCAATCATGGAAAGTGGGGGAATATCCCCAAACAGAATGATGATAAATTCCGTAATCACAAACCATGTAATCTGTGTAAAGGTAACGGGAAAGGGTAAGTTAAAGTCATTGATTGCATACAAGACTTTTTCCACGTTCCAGATACCCGTATAAGATTTAATCTTTTTCAAGTTCTTTCAGCTCCTTTCGTAAGTTTCTAAATGGAAAGGACAGCCATGTTTCAGACTGTCCCTTAAAGAGAAATACGCTGTCAGTAGCAACCATGCTTGTCGCTGATCTTCCAGCGTTAATATGGTATCTCGCACATACCTCGGCTTGTTTCAATAAAGCAACCACCCATATCCAAATCTCGCCCGTAGGCTTCATAGTCAATGTAGTTCTGTAAGCTGGGTGGAATGTCCCCAAGTGCCTGCAATTCGTCTATGTAGTAGTAGGCAACGTCTGTCATGGTTTCACAGTCGGGATAATAATAAATATCGTCCTTGTGTTCCACGACTTCTTCCAGCGTCCCGTAGTGGCTGATAAATTCGTCCAGACACTCTACGATATAGTCGGGAAGTTCCTCTATCATTTCATACATCTCATTGAGTTCTTCAATGGAAACATACTCGCCAATCGCAATAGGGAAGTTGTCGGTATCATGGATAGCGTATTCCTCATACTGTTCATTCAAGCCGATTTTTTCTTTTACATCTTCCTCGTCAATGGGAAACGTGAACCAAGCACCGACTAAATAGCCCTCATTGTATTTGCCAAGATTAGCAATGTAAACCGCCATATCATCAATCATAAGCACCACCTCATTTCCTACTCTGGCAGTTCAAAGATACCGTGTTCTGTTACTAAAAATTTCCCGTGTTCCTGCAAGTGAGAAGCGTAGGCTTCAAAGTCAAAGTAATATTCTTGACAGTCCTCGGATAAATGCTTAAATGTTGGGTCATTCATCAGCTTTTGCCTTGCAACATCTATCATGCTTTTGCAGTCTGGATAAACGGTAATCACGTTCCTGCAAATATAAAGTGCTTCTAAATTTTCATACACGGTAAGAAGTGCTGTATATTCTTCCTGCATATCGCTGGAAAGCTGGCGGTACATAAAATCTAATTCGTTGAGCTGGTACACGCTTGTATGTTCGTGGACTTCATCAGCATAAGGCAACACCTTTTCGATAATACGGTAATCCCCACTTTCTGCACCGATACCTAACTTTTCTTCAAACTCGGCAACATCTATCGGCAGTTCAAACCAGTATGATATTGTTTCTTCGCCAGTTGTTCCTTTCGTTTCCACCAGCACCCTTGTTTCCTGCATTGTTCCTCACGTCCTTTCTGTTGTTTCATCACATCTTTTAAGGTCTGGTACGACATACCAAACACATACTTTGAAAAATCTTCTAACTGTCTTTCTTCATAGTTGGCAGGGTTCAGTCGTTTCATTTCATGCCACACCTTACGCTTGTAAGAGGGCAGGTCGGAAATATACTCACAGCCGATTTTTGCCTGCATATCCTTAAAAATATCGTTCATTTCATCACTCCAATCTGAAATTTTGGTAAGAAAAAAGCAGTCAATCCTAAGACCAACTGCTTTGCATATAAATATAAATTTGGAAACTAAAATTTTCGGAAGTTTTTTTGTATTTTGTGTAGCCATAGTCCAGCAATACCAGCTATAATTGCCAAGAAAAAAACTGCGGTAGGAATAGAATGATTTTTTACTATAATCGCAATTACCCCAGATACTAAAATACCAATCCCTACGAATAAAACAGGTTTTCCTAATTCTTTTGCATATCCTTTTTTGTTATCAGTAGTATCAAATACTTTACCATGAACAAAAGAGTAATTTCCCTTTAATAAAGAAGTACTCACGAATATAAGGATAGCAGAAACAAACCACATCATTATACTAAATCCTAACATAAAATATCACTTCCTAAAGTTGTATTTTTATATCCATATTATATCACCCAATTAACAACATCACAATAAAAATTTATGCACCGATAATCTTGTTGAACAGCTCTAACAGTACATCTTTCACACCGCCAGCATTGAACACCAAGCCAACAGCAATCAAGGCAACTACCAAGAAACCGATAAGTTTGGAAAACTCACGTTTGAACCCTAAGTAGATACCGATAACCACAATCGCCATAAGCACTAAGCTCTGTGCGTTTGATAAAAACCATTGATACAAATTTTGTCCGAAATTCATTTAATTGTCCTCGCTTTCTTCTAATTGTTTCATTTCATAGTCAGCTTCTTTGCCGACATTCAAAATACACATCAAGACCACACCGATACCCATTCCCATAGATACCAGCAGGAAGTCTTTTAATAATACCCACATTTTTTATCACTCCTAACTTTCCACCAAATCTTTTGCAGGGGTCGTCTGCTGTTTGATTATCATTTCATGCTTTTCTGTGAGCTTTGCCTGCTGTTCGATTGTTTCCATGTAGTCTGTACCGTTTCCCTTATCAATCTTTTTCAGCATTTTCAAGGTCGGTGCTACCTGCCTTTGTACCCAACGCAATGTACGGTCTAAGGTGTAAGGCTCTGGCTTTGTCGTCAGCTTCAAGCTCTGTCTGTTATCGCCGATAAACCAAGCCCAGCGGTCATTGAGTTTCCAGTCATTTTTCCGCTTGTCTGGTTCTTCATCAACAAACCGCACATACTGGTTGATGATAGAAAAGGCGGTCTGCTCTGCGTCATAATAGGTCAGCAAATCCCGTACTGCATAATAGGCACGTTCATTGCGAAGCCGTATCTCAAAACGGTTGATAATGTCGGCTTCTTCAAGCGGTGTCCCTAACTTGACGTACTGCTCATAGTCCTTTTCATAGATACAAAAATACACATCTGATTTCAGCGAACCAAGATAAAGGGTACGTCCCATATATTCTCTGTCGTCCTCTCTGTGCTTGATAAGCTCGCCCGACTGATAAAACTTATAGCTTCTGGACTTTCCGATATATTCCCGTTTCCTGCATTTTTCCGCAAGCTCTGGAATATCCAAAATGCCCGTATGGTCGTTGATAGCAAGGTCGATACGCTTCATCACGCCACCGTCTATGAGTGCGTCCATGAGAAAGTCATACCAGCTTCTTTGCTGTGCCAGCAGGTAACTTTCAAACTGCCTGCAACCACGCCCCTTTAACTCTAAAAGGACACCTTTTTCTTCGTCAGCCGACGTATAGATAAAGATGTCCCCTAAAGAATAATGCTCCGTATAACTGTAATGTCCGTAATCTTCATGGAGCATATAATTGATATTCAGTTTTAATATATCTTTGATGATGTGCTGTATATCCAGCGTGGGAAAACGAATTTTCACATAATCAAACAGCATGGTAAGCGGCTGTCTCTTATACACATCTCCGAGCCCACGAGACTA
>OWHY01001134.1_pt1 | contig 10716 bp, 8 predicted proteins | sample 1732971 | NCBI WGS metagenome assembly OWHY01 (sample SAMN05065775, study PRJEB22554) | human gut metagenome | biome: ENVO:2100002; feature: ENVO:00000062; material: ENVO:00002003 | host: Homo sapiens | place: USA
ATACTCCACTACAGAGTATAGAAAAAGGGACAGCCATACAATGAGTGCTTACAAAAGAAAATATGTACAAAACTACGGCACTTAGAAATAAATGCCGTATATTTGTACATAATAAGACAAGTGTGATATGGATGATAAATTGAGACTTCTGATAGAAGAACATGGAGGATATGTCACCCGTAAAGAGATTATCGGTAACCGTTATCTGTATGGACAAATCTAATTGCTTGAAACATATTGCTTTAAGCTTGTGAGCAAAGTGTTCTAATTATAGAATTAAGAAGTTCGACTAAAATCAAGACGCTTATGACAAGGTATGAGGGTAAAAGTTACTCTCATCTTACTCTCATGCTTACTCTCATACCTGTAACTCCGATGAATAAAGGCTTTTCAAACGATTGATGAGAGTATGAGAGTAAAATTGCTTATTTATTTTTATTGGTGACGGATTTCAGTAATCAGAAATAAGAAACAGGATTATATTTTATCAAATTCATTTTAATACAGAACTTCCTATATTTATTTCCATATTTCTGCTACCTTTCAAAAAAAACATATATCTTTGTCATATGCTTTCAGCCCATCAGCGTGATGAAATAGACAGAAAGCGGTTTTTATTTCCTATATGGAGTAAAAGCGTATTATCTCTCGACCTTAAAAATAGCAAACTTTCAAAAGAGAGAGATGATACGGTAGATACTCCACGTGAACGGCTGTATATCAACATATCCGTAAGAGATGTGTTATATATAAACGATTGACGTGGGTGTCTGCTGTTATCATTATCTTTTGTGCGGGTGTAGCTAGCCTTAAGATCGGATAATGGTACAGCAGCATCTGCGTCTTTCTTGTATTCGGCCGGTTATCAATTACCCCAATTTAACCTAGCCAGTCCCCATCCGGCAGACTGCAAAAAGAGTGGATGCTCGTTGTGCTAATATACATGAATAAAACATTATTCATCCCTTATTGTATCACACATAAAAGAACAAACGCTATGGCACAATGGATTAGTATAGAAGAAGCGGCTGCAAAGTACGGGTTCGAGACAGAATATATCTGGGTCTTGATAGAGATAAGAGAAATCATCGTGGACTACCAAAGAGCTGACATCGACATCATCGACGATGAAAGTATTCAGGATTTTATCAACCGAAATAAAAAAGGGATTACATTGATGTATATCGAAAAGTTGGAACGATATTGCATGGATAAATCTCAAGTCTGTTCAATATACGCATCACTTTTAGGCAAACAAGATAAGGAAATCACCATGTATAAAGGAGCTAAATTTTTGTATGATGCACTGCAGGGCAAATGGTTGAAGCAATGTGACCGGGTGCGGCATTTAGAAAAAGAACTTGCATTGGAGCAGACCACTTGCCGTACGTGTTGGCTGAAAAGGTTATGTATGATAATCAGGAAGTAAATTTGATTAACTATCATTTTCCCAAGATTTATAGATGATAGATAGGATGAAAATTGAACTAATAAGAATTTCTTATTAGTCTGTGAGTGGTGGATGAAACTGATGCTCTATTGTAAGTTCAATCTTCAAAAGAGCAAATATAAATGTATGGGCGTCGGATTAAGTGAACAACAGCGACTTTGAGCGAACAAAAAACCGATAAATTGTGTTTATTTATTCTAATTATATATCTTTGTCCCGAATTATAAACACGTAAATTTATGAAAAAGATTTTTGGTGCTTTAATGATTGCCGTATGTATCGGTATGGCGATGCCTGCCCAGGCGCAAATACACTTTGGTGTAAAAGGAGGTTTGAACTTGTCGAAGGCGAGTTTCTCTAATGTGAGCGAAAACTTTAAGAAGGATAATTTTACCGGTTTCTTTATTGGTCCGATGGCCGAGTTTAATATTCCAATCGTAGGATTGGGAGTAGATGCTTCTTTGCTTTTTGCTCAAAGAGGTATAAAGGTTTCTGAAGGAAACGAGGATTTGACTATCAAGCAAAACGGTATTGATATTCCTGTAAACCTGAAATATACAATCGGTTTGGGAAGTATGGCCGGTATTTATCTTGCTGCAGGTCCTGATTTTTATTTCGATTTTGAAAAGAAGTCGGGAATTGATAAGAAGAAAGCGCAAGTAGGTATTAATGTGGGTGCCGGTTTGAAGTTGCTGAACCATCTGCAGGTAGGTGCTAACTACAATATCCCATTGGGCGACACTGCGGATATTGAAGGAACAGACGCTTCTTATAAGACTAAGACTTGGCAGGTATCTGTTGCCTATATTTTTTAAATAGTCTGTCATTTTACATCGTATATAAAAAAGAGTTTCCGGTGAACGGGAACTCTTTTTTTGTTCGGAGGCTGCCCTGTTGCAGCCTCGAAACTGTTTCTGCCCAATCCTGCCTTAAGAAGCGTTTTTCTTTTGAGTGTTCTCTCTTCCTTCTTTTTCATTCCCCATTTTTTTATTGTATTTTTGTACCTGCAATGAAAAAATATGTAGATGTCATATTACCGCTTCCGCTTCCGAAGAGTTTCACTTACTCTTTGCCGGACGAATGTGCGGAAGATGTGAAGATAGGCTGCCGTGTGGTAGTTCCTTTCGGGCGAAAGAAGTTTTATACGGCTATCGTCCTTAACGTTCATTATTGTGCTCCAACGGAGTACGAAGTGAAAGATATATCTGCATTGCTGGATGCTTCTCCCATTTTACTACCCGTTCAGTTCAAATTTTGGGAATGGATAGCCGATTACTATCTCTGTACACAGGGAGATGTGTATAAAGCGGCACTTCCTTCCGGCCTGAAGCTGGAGAGTGAAACGATTGTTGAATATAATCCCGATTTTGAGGCGGATGCGCCATTGCCGGAACGGGAACAACGCATTTTGGATTTACTTGCCGTAGATGCGCAGCAGTCCGTCACTAAACTGGAGAAAGACAGCGGCATAAAAAATATTCTTACTGCCATCAAGTCCCTGCTCGATAAAGAAGCCATTTTTGTAAAGGAAGAATTGAAACGCACTTATAAGCCTAAGACAGAGGCACGGGTGCGGCTTGCGGGTACGGCAGATGAAAAGCAACTCCATATTCTGTTTGATATTCTGTCTCGTGCTCCGAAGCAACTGGCGTTGCTCATGAAGTATGTAGAGTATTCAGGTATTTTAGGAACCGGAACTCCGAAAGAAGTCTCCAAGAAAGAATTGTTGCAACGGGCTAATGTGGCTCCTTCGGTACTGAACGGGCTGGTGGATAAGAAGATTTTCGAAATCTACTATCACGAAATCGGACGGTTGAATAAACAGGAGAAAGAGGTAGTCGAGCTGAACGCTTTGAACGAGTTTCAGCAACGGGCACATGATGAAATCGTTCAGTCTTTCCAGGAGAAAAACGTGTGTCTGCTTCATGGAGTAACGTCCAGTGGGAAGACGGAAGTGTATATCCATCTGATCGAAGAAACGATTCGTCAGGGAAAGCAAGTCTTATATTTGTTGCCGGAGATTGCCTTGACTACTCAAATTACAGAGCGTCTGCAACGGGTCTTCGGTGCTCGCCTGGGGATCTACCATTCTAAATTCCCCGATGCCGAACGGGTTGAAATCTGGCGGAAACAACTGGGAGAGAACGGGTACGATATTATCCTGGGTGTTCGCTCTTCCGTGTTTCTTCCTTTCCGAAATCTGGGATTGGTGATTGTGGACGAAGAGCACGAAAATACGTATAAGCAACAAGATCCCGCTCCCCGTTATCATGCCCGTAGCGCAGCGATTGTACTGGCTGCCATGTACGGAGCTAAAACTTTGTTGGGGACGGCTACTCCTTCTATTGAGTCGTGGCAGAATGCAGGGGAGGGGAAATATGGTTTTGTACAACTAAAAGAACGATATAAAGAAATTCAATTGCCGGAGATTATTCCGGTAGATATAAAGGAATTGCATCGCAAAAAGAGGATGGTGGGACAATTCTCACCGCTGTTGATACAATACATGAAAGAGGCTTTGGAACAAGAAGAGCAAGTGATTCTCTTTCAGAACCGTCGCGGGTTTGCTCCGATGGTGGAGTGTCGTACTTGCGGTTGGGTGCCCAAGTGTAAGAATTGCGACGTGAGCCTTACCTATCATAAAGGAATCAATCAGCTAACCTGTCATTATTGCGGTTATACCTACCAACTGCCGAAATCCTGTCCTGCCTGCGAAGGTACGGAACTGGTGAACCGTGGCTTTGGTACGGAAAAGATTGAAGATGACATTAAAATCCTTTTTCCCGAAGCGGCAGTGGCACGAATGGACTTGGATACCACACGCACCCGCTCTGCTTATGAAAAGATTATTGCGGATTTCGAACAGGGAAAGACGGATATATTGATCGGTACGCAAATGGTTTCAAAAGGATTGGATTTCGATCATGTCAGTATTGTAGGTATACTGAATGCCGATACGATGCTGAATTATCCGGATTTTCGTTCCTATGAACGGGCTTTCCAGTTGATGGCGCAAGTAGCGGGACGTGCCGGACGTAAGAACAAGCGGGGTAGGGTGGTGCTGCAAACCAAGAGCATCGAGCATCCTATCATTCATCAGGTCATTGCCAATGATTATGAAGACATGGTAGGCGGGCAGTTGGCGGAACGGCAGATGTTCCATTATCCTCCTTATTACCGGTTGGTATATGTTTATCTAAAAAATCATAATGAAGCGTTGCTGGATCAGATGGCGGCAGTGATGGCGGATAAGCTGCGGGCGGTATTTGGCAATCGGGTGTTGGGGCCGGATAAACCTCCTGTTGCCCGTATCCAAACGTTGTTTATTAAAAAGATTGTCGTAAAGATTGAGCAGAATGCTCCGATGGGACGTGCCCGGGAGTTGCTGTTGCGCATCCAACGGGAGATGTTGGAAGATGAACGCTATAAATCTTTGATTGTCTACTATGATGTAGACCCTATGTGATTGAATATTTTTCCCCCTAATAAAAAACTTTAATCATTTAATTAACTAACCATGAAACGACTTACTATTTTTTTCCTGACTTGTCTCTTTAGCGTAGGCGCAGTTTTTGCCCAGCAAGGAGTCACTCAATGTGGCGTTCCGACAGGACAACCGAAGTTCCCTTTACTGACTTATCAGGAATTGCCCGACCCTGCTGCGCCGTCTGATAAAGAATGGGCGGCAGTGACAACAACACAAGTGTCTTGGGGTACAACAGACGTCCGGTACGCAAAACACGGGCTTCCCCGGTTGAAGAACCAGCAAACGGTTGCTTTGAAAGGCTGGCGTGGTGAACGTGTGAACGCGCAAGCGGTTGTATGGACAGGTGTAGAACTGAAAGACCTGAATTTTAGCTTTGGTGATTTCAAAGACAAGAAAGGAAATGTTCTTCCCCAAGATGCATTCACCGGCGGTTTTGTCCGTTATGTGATGACGGATGAATTGAACAAAGACGGTCGAGGTGCCTGCGGACACCGGAAAGCGGTGGATTATGATTCATTATTGGTGGCCGACCCTATTGATACCAGTCTGAAAGCAATGGCTTTGCCTGCCCGCACAGTTCAACCTGTCTGGGTGCAATGTTGGATTCCTCAATCGGCTGTTCCCGGAACGTATAAAGGGGAGTTGCTAATCAACGACGGCTCTCGTCTGTTGCAACGCCTGAATCTGGAAATTACGGTTTCTTCCCGCGAACTTCCGGCGCCTTCGGAGTGGGCCTACCACTTGGATTTGTGGCAAAGTCCTTATGCAGTGGCACGTTACTATCAGGTTCCTTTATGGAGTCAGGAGCATTTAGACGCCATGCGTCCTTTGATGAAAATGCTGGCAGACGCCGGACAAAAGATTATCACGGCTACTTTGATGCACAAACCTTGGAACGGTCAGACGGAAGATTATTTTGATACAATGGTTACCTGGATGAAACGGGCGGACGGCACATGGTCTTTTGACTATACCATTTTCGACCGTTGGGTAGAATTTATGATGAGTGTGGGCATTGACAAACAGATCAACTGTTATTCAATGGTTCCCTGGGAGTTGTCATTCCAGTATTACGACCAGGCAACCAACTCGCTGAAATTTGTGAAAACAGCACCGGGCGAGGAGGCTTACGAAGAGATGTGGGTAGCAATGCTTTCGTCTTTCTCCAAGCACCTGAAAGAAAAAGGATGGTTCGATATCTGTGCTATTGCAATGGATGAACGTCCGATGGAAGTGATGCAGAAGACCTTGAAGGTGATTCGTAAGGCCGATCCGGATTTCAAAGTTTCGTTGGCAGGAAATTACCATGCGGAGATTGAGCCCGATTTGTATGATTACTGCATTGTAATCGGACAGAACTTCCCCGAAGAAGTACGCCTCCGCCGTGTGGCAGAAAACAAGCGTACCAACTATTACACCTGCTGTACGGAAGCTCACCCCAATACATTTACTTTCTCCGATCCTGCAGAAGCTGTCTGGATAAGTTATTATTCTTCTAAGAAACACCTGGACGGTTATTTGCGTTGGGCATACAACAGCTGGCCATTGGAACCGCTGCTCGATTCCCGTTTCCGCAGTTGGGCAGGTGGAGATACGTATCTTGTATATCCGGGAGCGCGTAGCTGTATCCGTTTCGAACGCTTGATTGAAGGAATTCAGGCGCACGAGAAGATAAATATCCTCCGTCAGGAATTTGAGAAAAAGGGAAATAAAGCCGGATTAAAGAAAATAGAGAAAATGCTTGCTCCGTTCAACTTGGGTAGTATGCCGGAAACCCCGGCAGCAGTAACCGTGAACCGGGCAAATCAAATATTGAACTCATTGTAAATGATTGTTCGTTAAATGGGAATTTAGGGGCGTAGCGCCCCAACAAGGTTTCCATTCGGCATGTTATCGTTTTAGACATACCCTAAAGGGCGGAACTGTATACAATTATGCCCTTTCAGGGCGCAAATTCAGATTACCGTTTTTTCGTAGGGCGTTGCCCTACGCTATATAATTAAGCCCTTTCAGGGCACTCCGCAAAATTATCATTTGACTTATTCTTGAATCTGTTAAAACTGAAATTATGAAAAAGATATTGTTTGTCTGCCTTGGAAATATCTGCCGTAGCTCTACGGCTGAAGGCGTGATGCTTCATTTGATAAAAGAAGCGGGATTGGAAAAAGAGTTTGTGATAGATTCCGCCGGAATCTTGTCTTATCATCAGGGCGAACTGCCGGACAGCCGGATGCGTGCTCACGCGGCTCGTCGCGGTTATCAACTGGTGCATCGTTCGCGCCCCGTCCGTATAGAAGATTTCTATCATTTTGATTTGATAATCGGTATGGACGACCGGAATATAGATGATCTGAAAGACAAAGCACCTTCTCCCGAAGAATGGAAAAAGATTCATCGCATGACAGAGTACTGCACCCGTATTCCTGCAGATCATGTCCCCGACCCCTATTATGGAGGGGCCGAAGGATTTGAATATGTACTCGATGTGTTGGAAGACGCTTGTGCCGGCCTGCTTACTTCTTTAACTCCGGATAGCTGATCCGGGTATGATAAGCAATCTTTAGTTTTTCCTTGAATACAGCTTTCACAGTTGCTATATCCTTGAAAGTGATAGGACATTCTTTAAAGTAACCTTCAGTAACCTGCGAGTCGATAATTTTGTCGACCAGGTTGCTGATGGTTTCTTCCGTGTATTCCGGAAGACTGCGTGAGGCAGCTTCCACAGCATCCGCCATCATCAGGATAGCCTGCTCTTTGGTAAACGGATTCGGTCCGGGATAAGTGAACAATTCTTCATTCGGCTCTTCGTCCGGATGCTCGTTCTTCCAGGAAATATAGAAATATTTTGTTTTTCCCCGTCCATGATGGGTGCTGATAAAATCTTTGACCGCTTTAGGCAGATTGTGTTTATCCGCCAGCTTCAATCCATCCGTCACATGGCTGATAACGACCTGTGCACTTTGTTCGTAATTCAAATTCTTATGCGGATTAACCCCTCCCGACTGATTCTCCGTAAAGAAAGCCGGATTTTCCATCTTCCCGATATCGTGATACAAAGCCCCCGTACGTACTAACTGGCTTTTTGCTCCAATGCGGATAGCGGCTTCTGCTGCCAGATTAGCCACCTGCATGGAATGTTGGAAGGTTCCGGGAACCGTTTCAGACATCTGCCGCAAAAGATCGTTATTGATATTCGAAAGTTCCACCAAAGTAACATTGGAAGTAAATCCGAAAGTCTTTTCCAATAAGAATAATAAAGGATAAGTGAATAATAGCAGGATTCCGTTAATGATAAAGTAAGTGTACATGCGTATGTTCAACTTAGAGAAGTCGGTGGAAAGACCATTCTCCGTCATCAGTTCGAAAGCAAAATAAATGGCTGCATAAGTCAGTATCACTAATAAGGCCGTTCGGAAAAGCTGGGATCTCTGCGATAGTTCCCTTAGGCTGAATATCGCCACTAATCCCGCTGCCAACTGCGTCAGAATAAACTCATGAGGGAAGCGCAAGGAGATGGAGCATATCAATATAGTGATGACATGCGTCAGAAAAGCGGTTCTCGAATCAAGAAAGACACGGATGATAATCGGCAGCATCGCGTATGGGATGATGTACACATTAAATATATTATGTGTCACCATGAAAGCCGTTATGACGCTGTAGAACACAATCAGGGTGAATAGTAACGACAGACTGCCTTTCCGTTGATAATAGTCTTTCCGGAATAAATCGAGATAGAGCATGAAACAAAGCATCAGCATACCCACAAACAGAACCTGACCACCGAGAATCAAACGGTTTTGTCCCATAGACTCGTTGCGTTTGATGGATTCTTTGCGCAATGATTCGAGGATATTATAGGTATGCGGACTAACGATCTCTCCACGGTCGATAATCTTCTGCCCGCTGACTACCAATCCGTTTGCCCAGGAATAATTATTTAATATTTCCTCTTTGGCAGCCTGGGTGCGCTCCTCGTCAAAAGTGAGGTTGGGAGTAATGTATTCGTTCAGCGCGCATTGCCTTAATACTTCCCGGTTGAAATGGGTCGAGTCTGCTGTCAGCAGGTGTTCATACGCTTTCTTTACCGTGTAAATGTTTTCGGTAGCCTGCGGGTTGGCAAGTTTATCGTCAATCACCATGACGGATGAAGTGCTGTCTTTTTGAAGCTGTTGTATATTCTCTGTCGATACGATACCTGCCTGATAGATTTCTTTTAAGGTACGCTCGATATACCGCAAATAATCGATGGAAGGAAGAATTCCTTTCAGATTGGTGTGATAATTCTCTTTCAGCTTGGCGATTGCATTTTTTTCGATGTCTTTATCCAATTGGTAATAAGGCTGGAAGAAAGCCATCAGACTGTCTTGCTCTCTTTTTACTACTGCATCCTCTTTATAAATAGGAAAGTCGAAAGTAGCGATCAGCTGCCCATATTTCCAGGGCTTATTGATGTCAAACTGGTAATTGAATTTTCCGTCACGTGGCAGGAAATAGACAATCAACGTCACAGTGCTCACAAATAGCAGTGATTTATATAGTAAATCTCTCCATGAAAAACTTTTTTTCTTCTTCAAATGTTCCATATCCACTGAAATTTTTGCGAAAAGTACAAAAAAAAACAATAGTGTGGAAAAAAAGGTTTAATTTTGCCACGATTTACCTATACTAACCCAAATTATGGCAGAAAGAAAAGTAAGAGTTCGTTTTGCTCCAAGTCCTACGGGAGCATTGCACATCGGTGGTGTGCGTACAGCTTTGTATAATTATCTATTTGCACGTCAACACGGCGGAGACTTGATATTTCGTATTGAAGACACTGACTCTAACCGGTTCGTTCCGGGAGCGGAAGAGTATATACTCGAATCTTTTAAGTGGTTGGGTATCCACTTTGATGAAGGAGTGAGCTTCGGTGGCGAATGTGGTCCGTACCGCCAGTCGGAGCGCCGCGAAATCTACAAGAAATATGTGCAGGTTTTGCTGGAAAATGGAAAAGCATACATCGCTTTTGATACTCCGGAGGAACTGGACGCTAAGCGTGCTGAAATTGCTAACTTCCAATATGACGCATCTACTCGCGGAATGATGCGCAACTCATTAACCATGCCGAAGGAAGAAGTGGATGCACTGATTGCTGAAGGCAAACAATACGTCGTTCGTTTCAAAATCGAACCGAATGAAGACGTACATGTGAATGACCTGATTCGTGGCGAAGTTATTATCAACTCATCCATTCTGGATGATAAAGTGCTTTATAAATCGGCTGATGAACTGCCGACTTACCATCTGGCAAATATCGTGGACGACCATTTGATGGGAGTTTCCCACGTGATTCGTGGTGAAGAATGGCTGCCTTCCGCTCCTTTGCATGTGTTGTTGTACCGTGCTTTCGGCTGGGAAGATACAATGCCGGAATTTGCCCACCTGCCTTTATTGCTGAAACCGGAAGGTAATGGAAAATTAAGTAAACGTGACGGTGACCGTCTCGGATTCCCTGTATTTCCGTTGGAATGGCACGATCCGAAATCGGGAGAAATCTCTTCAGGTTATCGTGAATCGGGGTATCTGCCGGAAGCAGTGGTTAATTTCTTGGCTTTGTTGGGATGGAATCCGGGCAATGACCAGGAAGTGATGTCAATGGACGAATTGATTAAATTGTTTGATCTTCACCGTTGCAGCAAGTCGGGTGCCAAGTTCGACTATAAAAAGGGAATATGGTTCAACCATCAATATATACAGCAGAAACCTAACGAAGAAATTGCGGAACTGTTCTTGCCTT
>OWHY01001160.1_pt1 | contig 10382 bp, 19 predicted proteins | sample 1732971 | NCBI WGS metagenome assembly OWHY01 (sample SAMN05065775, study PRJEB22554) | human gut metagenome | biome: ENVO:2100002; feature: ENVO:00000062; material: ENVO:00002003 | host: Homo sapiens | place: USA
CGAGATGAGCGCTAGTCTCGTGGGCTCGGAGATGTGTATAAGAGACAGCTCTTCAGCAGTACGGAAGAGCTGCCGAACTTACCGATGTGGTCATGCGGAATGCTCTTGTTCTCGTCAACCGGAATCTCTACCAGATTCTTCATAGCTGCTTCTTTTCCTTTGCGGATCGCTTCTGGAATTTCGGCTGCTTTTCCTAATCCAGCACCAACATGACCATTTTTATCCCCTACTACAACCAGTGCTGCAAATCTCATGTTACGTCCACCTTTTACTACTTTAGTAACACGTTTGATGGATACAACTCTTTCTTCCAGCTCTAACTGACTAGGGTCAATAAGTGTATGCTTCATTTGACTTCCTCCTATTAGAATTTCAGACCAGCTTCACGAGCTGCATCTGCTAATGCCTGAATTTTGCCCTGATATATAAAGCCGCCTCTATCGAAAACAACTTCCGTGATACCTTTTTCAAGGGCTCTCTTTGCGATCACTGTACCAACGTATGCTGCAGCTGCCTTGTCGTTTGTCTTCTCCAGTTCAGCCTTGATTTCTTTCTCAACTGTGGAAGCAGCAACCAGAGTGTTACCAACCGTATCGTCGATAATTTGAGCATACATATGATTATTACTTCTAAACACTGCCAGACGCGGTCTCTCTGCTGTGCCAGCAAAACGGTTACGCATTCTGTTGTGCTTCTTTACGCGAATTTCGCTTCTTGACTGTTTGTTAACCATTTTTACACTCTCCTTAATTATTTCTTACCAGTCTTACCAACTTTACGTCTGATAACCTCATCAGCGTACTTGATACCCTTGCCCTTGTAAGGCTCAGGTCTTCTCTTGTCTCTGATCTCAGCAGCGTACTGGCCAACTTTTTCTTTACTGATACCTTTAACGATGATCTTGTTCTGTCCTTCAAGAACAGTCTCGATGCCTTCAGGATCTTCCATCTCTACAGGATGAGAATATCCCAGGTTCAGAGTAAGCTTCTTGCCCTGCTTTGCAGCTCTGTAACCAACACCATTTACTTCCAGAACCTTCTCATAACCCTCAGTTACACCGTGGATCATGTTGTTGATCAGAGTTCTGGTCAGACCATGTAAGGATTTCATTCTCTTTAAATCGTTTGGTCTGCTTACGATAACGTGACCGTCCTTCTCTTCGATGGTCAGCTCAACCGGGAGCTCTCTCTCTAATGTTCCCTTTGGACCTTTTACAGTCACCTTATTTCCTTCTGCGATTGTAACAGTTACACCTGCTGGAATCGCAACTGGCATTCTACCGATACGTGACATGCCTTTACCTCCTACTTAAATTCTCGGAGAGACCTTTGCGGTCTCTCTGTTTTCAGTTGCATTGAGCACTTAGCGCCTGTCATGTGGGCGCTTACGTGCGAAAGCACTTCGCAGCACTTAGCGAGGTTTTTAACGAGCTTAGTGCTGTCGAAGTTTCCTTACCAAACGAAAGCCAGAACTTCGCCGCCTACACCAAGTCTGCGTGCTTCCTTATCGGTAATCACGCCCTGGTTGGTGGAGAGGATGGCGATACCAAGACCGCCAAGTACTCTTGGAAGCTCCTCCTTGTTTGCGTATACACGCAGACCGGGCTTGGAGATTCTCTTAATACCGGAAATGATCTTCTCGTTCTTGTCTTTGCCGTACTTTAAGGTGATGCGGATGGTCTGGAAACCGCCGTCCTCTACCATATCGTACTTTGCAATATATCCTTCATTTACCAGAATGTCAGCAATAGCTAATTTCATCTTGGATGAAGGTACATCTACTGTATCGTGCTTTGCAGTATTTGCATTACGGATTCTTGTAAGCATATCTGCAATCGGATCGCTCATTGTCATTGTTGTGTGCCTCCTTTTCTAAATTCTCTAAAGCTTACCAGCTTGCCTTCTTAACACCAGGAATCTGACCCTTATAAGCCAGTTCGCGGAAGCAAATTCTGCAGATGCCGTACTTTCTCAGGTAAGCATGTGGACGGCCGCAGATTCTGCAGCGATTGTACTCTCTGGTAGAGAATTTAGCAGGACGCTGCTGTTTGATCTTCATTGAAGTCTTAGCCATGAAAGTTTCCTCCTAACTATTTTGCAAAAGGCATATTGAATAATGTCAAAAGTTCACGAGCTTCCTCGTCTGTCTTAGCAGTGGTAACGAAGATGATATCCATACCTCTTACCTTGTCAACTTTATCGTATTCAATCTCAGGGAAGATCAGCTGCTCTTTGATACCAAGAGCATAGTTTCCTCTGCCATCAAATGCGTTAGGGTTAACACCTCTAAAGTCACGTACACGGGGCAGTGCCAGGTTTACCAGACGGTCAAGGAATTCATACATTCTCTCGCCGCGCAGTGTTACCTTGCAGCCGATTGCCATGCCTTCACGGATCTTGAAGTTTGCAACAGACTTCTTAGCCTTTGTTGTTACAGCCTTCTGGCCGGAGATGATCTCCAGATCCCGAACTGCGGAATCCAGAACTTTGGCATTTTCCTTAGCTTCGCCTACGCCCATGTTGATAACGATCTTATCAAGCTTCGGCACCTGCATAACGTTCTTATATCCAAATTTTTTCATCAGAGCGTCTACCATCTCGTTCTGATACTGTTCTTTTAATCTAGCCAACGTTTTTTTCCTCCTCTCCTGAATTAGTCAACAACCTTACCGGTCTTCTTAGCTACGCGGACTTTCTTGCCATCTCTTACTTCGAAGCCAACTCTGGTTGCCTTGCCGTCAACTACCAGCATTACATTGGAGATATCGATGGGAGCTTCCTGATTTACGATGCCGCCCTGTGGGTTAGCCGGAGACTGCTTTGTATGCTTTGTGATCATATTGCAACCTTCAACTACAACCTTGTTCTTCTTTGTATCAACAGAGAGTACTTTTCCCTGTTTGTCTTTATCTTTACCTGCGATTACAACTACTAAATCGTCTTTCTTGATTTTCTGCACAGTGGACACCCTCCTTATAATACTTCTGGAGCCAGGGAGACAATCTTCATGAACTGCTTGTCTCTTAATTCTCTGGCTACAGGCCCAAAGATACGAGTTCCTCTTGGAGTCTTGTCATCCTTAATAATTACTGCTGCGTTCTCATCAAATCTGATGTAAGAACCGTCTTTACGGCGTGCGCCCTTAACGGTACGTACCACTACAGCCTTTACAACATCGCCCTTCTTTACAACACCGCCTGGTGTTGCATCTTTAACGGAAGCAACGATGATATCACCGATATTGGCATATCTTCTGGTTGAACCACCTAATACACGGATGCAGAGAAGTTCTTTTGCACCGGTATTGTCGGCAACCTTAAGTCTTGTTTCCTGCTGAACCATACCTGTTAACTCCTTCCTGAATTATCTTGCTTTCTCGATAATCTCAACAAGTCTCCATCTCTTATCCTTGGACAGTGGTCTTGTTTCCATTACTTTTACAGTATCACCGATGCCGCACTCATTGTTCTCATCATGAGCTTTCAGCTTAACGGTTTTCTTAACGATCTTACCGATCATTGGGTGCTTTACGTGGTCCTCGATTGCTACAACGATGGTCTTATCCATCTTGTTGCTTACCACTTTACCGGTACGGGTTTTTCTTAAATTTCTTTCCACGGTAAGTTCTCCTTTCATTAAGCATTAGCCTTCTCAGTGATAACAGTCTGGATCCGTGCAATATTCTTGCGTACTTCCTTGATCCGGGATGTGTTGTCTAACTGATTGGTCGCATTCTGGAATCTTAAATTGAACAGTTCCTTCTTCGCAGCTACTAACTCATCATTCAGCTCATTTGCTGACTTATTCTTTAACTCTTCTACAAATTTATTAGTTTTCACTGTTATCACCGCCTTCTAAATCTGCTTTAGAAACAATCTTGCACTTGCATGGCAGTTTGTGCATAGCAAGACGAAGTGCTTCCTTAGCTGTTTCCTCTGGTACACCAGCGATCTCGAATAATACGCGGCCTGGCTTTACAACTGCTACCCAGTACTCCAGAGCGCCCTTACCGGAACCCATACGGGTTTCTGCTGGCTTTGCTGTTACAGGTTTATCCGGGAAAATCTTGATCCAGACTTTACCACCACGCTTAATGTAACGGGTCATAGCAACACGGGCTGCTTCAATCTGGTTTGATTTGATCCAACATGGTTCAGTAGCGACTAAACCGTACTCACCGTTAGAGATCGTATTACCTCTTAATGCCTTACCGGCCATAGATCCACGGAACTGTTTACGACGCTTTACTCTCTTAGGCATTAACATTATTTATCGCTCCCTTCCTTGTTTCCTTTAGTAGGAAGTACCTCGCCTTTGTAGATCCATACCTTAACGCCAATCTTGCCGTAGGTGGTATCTGCTTCTGCGAAACCATAGTCAATATCTGCTCTTAATGTCTGAAGCGGGATAGTACCCTCGCTGTAGAACTCTGTACGTGCCATATCAGCGCCGCCCAGACGGCCTGCAACAGCAGTCTTAATACCCTTAACGCCAGCCTTCATGGTTCTGCCCATGGTGGACTTCATAGCACGACGGAAGGAAACACGGTTCTCCAGCTGCTGTGCAATAGACTCTGCAACCAGCTGAGCATCTCTGTCCGGTCTCTTGATCTCTTTGATGTCTACAAACAGCTTCTTAGAAGTCATCTTCTGAACTTCTGCCTTCAACTTCTCAATCTCAGAACCGCCCTTACCGATAACTACGCCTGGCTTAGCAGTGTAGATGATAACCTTTACACGGTCAGATGCGCGCTCAATTTCGATCTTGGAAACACCGGAATTCTTTAATCTGTTCTTTAAGAACTTTCTGATATCATAGTCTTCAACCAGGCAGTCTGCAAAATCAGCTTCTGCATACCATCTGGAATCCCAGTCTTTAATAACACCGACTCTTAAGCCGTGTGGATTAACTTTCTGTCCCATATTTGCCTCCTATCTTTCATTGAGAACTACAGTGATGTGGCTCATTCTCTTCTCGATTCTGTAAGCGCGGCCCTGAGCTCTCGGTCTAACTCTCTTCATAGTTGGTCCCTGGTTTGCGTAGCACTCTTCTACGTACAGCTTTGCGGGATCCATGTTGTTATTGTTCTCAGCGTTTGCTGCAGCTGATTCCAGTAACTTCTTAACTAAGCTGGAAGCATATCTGGGATTATATGTTACAATACCAAGTGCGGTCTGTAAATCTTTGCCTCTAATGGCATCTAATACAAAGCAAGCCTTCTGGACAGATACTCTAGCGTAAGACAGTGTTGCGCTGGGTCTGTTGTCCTTCTGAGCATTTCTTTCTCTCTTGATTTGGGATCTATGTCCTTTTGCCATTGGTAAAAACCTCCTTTCAATCTTACCCGTGGATTACTTTCTAACGCCGGACTTCTTCTCGTCTTTACCGTGGCCTCTGTAGGTTCTGGTTGCTACGAACTCACCCAGTTTGTGTCCTACCATATCCTCAGTAACGTATACCGGAACGTGCTTTCTTCCGTCATGAACGGCGATTGTGTGACCAACCATCTGCGGGAAGATTGTTGAACGGCGGGACCAGGTCTTGATTACCTGCTTCTGTCCTGCTGCATTCATAGCGTCTACTTTCTTTAACAGATGCGCGTCTGCAAATGGTCCTTTTTTCAGTGAACGAGCCATGTGTTCTTAACCTCCTTAATTATTTGATGGTTTTGCCATCACGTCTTCTTACGATCAACTTGTTAGACTGCTTGTTCTTCTTTCTGGTCTTCAGACCCAGAGCAGGCTTGCCCCATGGTGTGCATGGACCTGGACGGCCGATACCGGTCTTGCCCTCACCACCACCATGTGGATGATCGTTGGGGTTCATTACGGAACCGCGAACGGTAGGTCTGATACCCATGTGACGTTTTCTACCAGCTTTACCAATGTTGATCAGGGAGTGTTCGCCATTGCCAACAACACCGATTGTTGCGCGGCAGATGATCGGAACCATTCTCATTTCACCGGAAGGTAAACGTAAGGTTGCGTACTTGCCTTCCTTAGCCATCAGCTGTGCGGAATTTCCTGCGGAACGAACCAGCTGGCCGCCCTTGCCAGGATATAACTCAATATTGTGTACCTGTGTACCTACAGGAATGTGATACAGAGGCATGCAGTTACCAACCTTAGCTTCTGCATGGTCGCCGCTCATAACCTTCATTCCGTCAGTTAAGCCCTGAGGAGCGAGGATATAGGACTTTGTACCATCTGCATAGCAGATCAGTGCGATGTTAGCGCTTCTGTTAGGATCGTACTCGATACCGATAACAGTTGCGGGGATTCCATCCTTGCTGTTTCTCTTAAAGTCGATGATTCTATATTTTCTTCTGCTGCCGCCGCCTCTGTGACGAACAGTGATTTTACCCTGATTGTTACGACCAGCGTTCTTGTCCAGAGATACTACCAGAGACTTCTCTGGAGTTGTCTTGGTGATTTCCTTGAAATCAGAACCGGTCATATGTCTTCTGGAAGGTGTATAAGCATTATACTTCTTAATTCCCATGACATTGTACTCCTTTTCAAATTCTTTTCACGGTTTTAACAGCCGTATAAGTTCTCCGGCCGGGGCAGGCCCGGCGGGTGATATTGATGGACTTTTTATTACAGTCCCTGGAAGATCTCGATCTCCTTGCTGTCCTCAGTCAGCTTAACGATAGCCTTCTTGGTAGCAGCAGTCTTTCCGAAAGTCATTCCTCTTCTCTTTGTCTTGCCTTCGCTGTTCATGGTGTTTACGGAAGCAACCTTGGTGCCCGGGAACATCTTCTCAACAGCTTCTTTGATCATAGACTTGTTAGCGTCTACGTGTACCATGAATGTGTACTTCTTCTCACCCATGGCGTTCATGCTCTTCTCGGTGATAACCGGCTTTAAAATGACGTCATAGTACTTGATATCTGCCATTATGCGTACACCTCCTCGATGGATGCAACAGCTGCCTTAGTAGCAACTAAAGTGTTGTACTTCAGAATGTCGTATACGTTGATGGTTCCAACCTGAGCAGTCTTTACATCAGCAATGTTTCTAGCGGATAATACAGTGTTCTGATCGTTGTCAGCCAGAACTACCAGAGCCTTGGAAACATTTAAGTTGTTCATAACATTCTTGAAGTTCTTTGTCTTGATCTCGTCAAACTTTAACTCATCAACTACGATGAACTTGCCAGCCTGAACACGGCTTGTCAGAGCAGACTTAAGAGCAGCTCTCTTCTCCTTCTTGTTCAGGGTGATGGTGTAATCTCTTGGTGTCGGTGCGAATACTACGCCGCCGCCTGTCCACTGGGGAGCTCTTGTGGATCCCTGTCTTGCATGACCGGTTCCCTTCTGTCTCCAGGGCTTTCTTCCGCCGCCGGAAACCTCAGAACGTGTCTTTGCCTTCTGTGTTCCCTGACGCTTATTAGCAAGCTGTGCAACAACTGCAAGATGTACCAGGTGCTCGTTTACTTCTACGCCGAACACTGCATCGTTCAGTTCTAATGTGCCAACTTCTTTACCTTCCATATTGTAAACAGATACGTTTGCCATCTGTGTATTCCTCCTTTCCTATAAAAGCTTACTTCTCAACCTTAACGGTTTCCTTTACAGTAACCAGGCATTTCTTAGGTCCTGGAACTGCACCCTTAACCAGAATCAGGTTGTTCTCGGCATCAATCTTAACTACCTCAAGATTCTGAACAGTGATCTGCTTGTTGCCCATCTGTCCAGGCATTCCCTTGCCCTTGAATACGCGGCCTGGGGTGGTAGCGGAACCATTGGAACCCTGATGACGATGGAACTTGGAACCATGAGCCATAGGTCCTCTGTGCTGTCCATGTCTCTTGATCGCGCCCTGGAAGCCTTTACCTTTGGAAATAGCGGTTGCATCGATCTTATCGCCTGCTGCGAAGATGTCTGCCTTAATCTCATCCTTTACGGAATACTCTTCCGCATTCTCTAATCTGAACTCTCTTACATATCTCTTGTAAGATACGCCGGCCTTATCAAAGTGGCCCTTTACTGGCTTGCTGACTAATTTCTCTCTCTTGTCAACAAAACCAACCTGTACTGCTTTGTAACCATCGTTCTCAGCTGTCTTAACCTGTGTTACCACACAAGGTCCTGCCTGAAGTACGGTTACCGGAACTAAAGCACCATTCTCATTGAAGATCTGGGTCATTCCGACTTTTGTTGCTAAAATCGCTTTCTTCATTGTCTTACCTCCTGTTTTCTTGATCTACAGCGGAATGCTTTCGCATTCATCCTAGAACAGTCTGATATAGGTGGAACACTATGAACCGTTTCCGGTATGTTGATTCCTACAGGAATGTAGTGTTGCTTCTATATCTAAACCCTTCAGGATATAAACATAATCATTAATGCTTACTGGGATTATTTGGTCTTCATCTTGATGTCGATGGACACACCAGCTGGCATTTCCAGTCTGGACAGTGCATCTACTGTCTTCTGGCTTGGTGCAGTGATATCGATCAGTCTCTTGTGAGTTCTCTGCTCGAACTGCTCTCTGGAATCTTTGTACTTATGAACCGCACGCAGAATTGTTACAACCTCTTTCTTAGTTGGTAACGGCACCGGTCCGCTCACCTGAGATCCTGTCTTTTTTACTGTCTCGATGATCTTTCCAGCGGACTGATCTACTAACTGATGATCATAAGCTTTTAATGTGATTCTCATTACTTGACTTGCCATAAAAAAAGTCGCCTCCTTTTCGCACTTTATAAACCAAGTACGACAAGCGGTGACTGTACACGTTTCCGTGTGTGTCCTCACGGAACCACACACTGATTCTGCTCTCTTTGCTGCAGTTTCTTTAATTGGTACAGTGACTTGTCGCCAGTTTCCTAACTTGACATTCGCTCCACGGAAAACCTGCCTTTTGTAAGGCAGCAACCTCACGTTTCTTTGCTATCATGTCACAGCTTTTCAAGGATAGCATATGTTTACAGGAAATGCAAGTACTTTTTTAAATTTTTTTAAATTTCCCCCAGACGGGGAAACAGCTGAAAAAACCCCCTTTCTGAAGGATCCCGGCTTCATCCCGGATCTTCTGTCCTATCAGAAAAGGAGTTTCTTCTATAGTAATACGTTTCTCTTTAAAATCAATCCTCAAGACACAGCGGTTCAAGAGGCTCTGTCACATAGGAATCAATATCAGGATCATCATCTGCCGTACTTAAGATTCCCGATGAAGTCGTCTTAAACTTTACTCCGTCGCTATTCTTCACCGTGGTTCCCTTCATAAGCTTTCCCGAACCGTTGACTACATAATTTCCACCGTCCACCCGATAGCAGACATACTTCTGGCCGTCCTCAGCCGTTTGAAGCTTTCCTTTATAATAGAGACGGCCGTCCCGTACTCCCGTATATCCCCGTCCGTTATCGCTGAAATAGTAATCCGCTTTGGTTCCGTCATCCTCCTCTACGCTCATCTTTCCCTTCTGCACACAGCTCTCGCTCTTGCTTCCAAAATAATAAGCAGTCCAGTCATCCTCACCGGAGCCTGTATAAACCTTTCGCAGTCCGTACACCGGATTTCCTTTTTCATTAAACAGATAAGTCTTTCCATTGATACGCGTCAGATCCTGTGTATCCAGACGGTCCGAATCTGCCGCCTTTGGCTTTCCGTTATTGGAAAAATAAAACCATTCCACATCGCCGTCATATCCGTCCAGATCCTCCGGCGGCTCGATGGAATACCAGCCGATCCGCGCCTTTCCGTCAGAGCCAAAATACATATAATCCTGAATCCCGCCGTCCCCATTATCCCGGACGTCCTTCCAGCCGATCTGCAAAATGCCGTCCTCGTCAAAGCAGTAATACGTTCCGTCAATCTTGCGGGTACCGTAATCATCTCCGGAATTGTCATCACTGGGAACATATTTCTTTCCATTGGTGCCAAAATAGAACCAGTAGCAGCCGTCCTCCCCGTACTCCACATTTCCCGTATCGTGTCCGGGAACTATCTTGTTGATCTCTTCATCATATTCATCCGGAGGAATCAGCTTCTGCCAGCCTGTACGCATCACGCCGTCATCACCGGTATAATAGGTGTCATCCAGGATCCACCCCCGCTCCATGGCGCCGTTGCTGTCAAAATGATACCACTTGTCCGAAATTTTTTTCCAGGTATCCTCTACCTTCTTTCCGGAAGCCGAGAAATAATACCATTCGTCTTCTCCATCATCCTCAGGCACATGAAGCCATTTTTCTGTAACCATGATACCGTTGCTGTCTACATAGTATTCTCCGTCCACCCAGGAGTTGACCGCCATGATCCCGTTTCCGTCCAGATAACGCCACTGCCCATCCGCTCCCTTTTTCCAATCGTTGTAGACTTTATTTCCATTGCTGTCATAATACTGTCTCTTATACACATCTGACGCTGCCGACGA